>Ga0325414_1001770_pt1 | contig 21374 bp, 17 predicted proteins | sample PopdelMetagenome_8_FD_206183 | JGI IMG/M metagenome (GOLD analysis project Ga0325414, IMG submission 206183) | Populus deltoides microbial communities from Bellville, Georgia, United States - Leaf-PdKOR-R3 | ecosystem: Host-associated > Plants > Phyllosphere > Phylloplane/Leaf | place: USA... | reverse complement strand
ACAGAGGTATTTGGTGAGATGTGTAATATTAGCGATTTCCAATTCTTCTTTCCTTGTGCTTCAGCTCATTGGATATTGAGTGCCGATGGATGAGCATTGAGAAGAAAATAGATTTGTTAAAAAAAAAGGGGGGGGGGGGGGGGGGCTAAACAATGAATTTAGAAACCGATGTATTTGTCAAGTCGGGAAATGTAGAGTTATGCGCATGGAAAAACCTTATTCAATTAAAATGAAATTCTTTCATATTCTTTAATGATCATGTCTAGTCTTGTAGGCTCCAACTTTTAACCCATTGTTGTCTATTCAAGAGGTAATTATTTTCGGCTCGGTTCGGTTTTTACCTATAAAAAACAACCAAACCGGAAACAAAAAACCGACAACGGTCCAAACCGACCGGTCTCGGTTTGGTTTTTGATGCCCAAAACCAAAAAAACCTATATGCTTTTTCGGTTGGTTTTTAGCACATGAACATGCATAAGCATACACAGATAGGAGGAGGATTTTAGATCCATTGAATCATAATGCCTTTTCTTTTTACAAGAAAAACCTCGAAGTAATTCTGAATAACTGATGAATTGTTATAAAACAGAATAATCAGCAAGTCCAACACCCAATTCCCAATACCCTAAACCCAATGATGAAACAAAATCAACAAAAAAGTTGAACAATAATTCAGGCAATAGTAGAATCACAAAGCATGTGTCAAAGGAAGGGGGCGGCTGTGCGAACAAGAATTGAGGCCTAAGAGAGGGGGCGGTTATGAGAAGTGAGAACGACTGAACTCTGCTAGGGTTAACTATTATGTCTTAATGCCTTATTGTAGAAACTAGAAAGCTTTGTTGTCTTTTTTTATTTCTGAATCGAACCGGTTCTGTTCGGCTTACCCGGTTCAAGCAATACAAAACTGGAAACCGAACCGAACTAGAAATTTTTCTAAATATTCTAATCGGTTTAATCGGTTTTTTTTCATGATTCGGTTTTTTCAGTTAATTTTTTTTTGATTTTCTTGTTTTTTTTACTCACCCCTAGTCTATTCAATTATTGGCGCTCAGCAGCACTGTTTTTATCTGTTCTTGAAGCGACCTCACAGCTGCAGTTCTTTTGTTTCAGAACCAAATGAGTTGTGCCATTTTCTTTCCATGGAGCTAATTTAGACATGTACAATGAAGCAGATTGGCTTAACATTTTGTCCATTAATCCTAGGCTTGGTCTTAACAGCTAGTAAGGTTATATCCCAAAAGTTACCACTTGGTGTGAGCTTTGGCAGGCAAGCACTTTTCCGCAGCTAAGAGGGCCGCTCTTAACCATCCCCCAACTCATAGTGATGGGTTAGCTGAGAGCTTGCGGGTGATAGTAGAAATCGACCTGAACAAAAAAAAAAATAAATTCTGTGGAAGCCCATTGCGGCTGCCAAGATCCAAACACATTTATGTCCCCGTCACTGCAACCGGGGACCCTCCACTTTGTCATGGCGCCTTGGCTCCAAGTCTGCAACCACCCCCCCTAACCATAGAGAGGCTGGCAAAACCTTGGCTCGACTGGCACAGCCTCTTAATCCATAATCCAGAAATATGCCCCCACCATTCCCTGTCATATTCAACACCTCCATATCTCCCAGCCCATAGCTAAGAGGAGTGGAACATTTTGGGAAACGCACCCAAATATCCCTAACTATTTGTCAATTATCAAAGGAACAAAAAAACAAGGCCATTAATATCATGGGAAATCCAAAACTCAAAATCTCATTGGTGCTTGGAAGTGATGTGGAAGATACATTCACTGCTAATTATCTTATCCTGTCTGCCAAACATATCCTCCCCCCAACACACACATCACATATAATTCCAAACAAGCTCCTTTGCACACTTCTAAGCTGAGCTCCACTCCAGTCAGTACTGTATACAAAATCTACAGTCCTTAAAACAAAGGATTTGAAAGCCCATTTTACGAGGCACAGAGTTTGCTTTGCAAGCGGTAATGGCTCTCCAGGCTGCTTCTTTGGTTTCCTCTGCTTTTGTTGTCCCCAAAGAGGTCAGATATTAGTAGTGCTTTGTTTTGTTTTTGTTTTTACTTGTTGCATTGAAGGAAAATTTAGTGTTGATTTTGGCAGTGGTTTGTCCATGCAGGGAAAATCTAGTGCATCTTTGAAGGAGTCAAGCTTGCTTGGAGTTTCACTCTCAGACCATGTCAAAGCTGACTTTAGCTCTTCTACATTGAAGTGGAAGGTAGCTACTATGCCGGTTCATTATTGCTTTTTTTTTGGCTGAAAATGCATTAATTCAAACTCGCAAACAAAAGGGATTTTTCTAATGAATTCATTTGTATAATATTATTCACCGCAGAGGGAATTCAACCAAAGAGTTGGGACTGTAAGAGCCCAATCAATGGCCACTGCTACTCCAGCAGTCAACAGGGCTTCTTCAGACGGCAAGAAAACTCTTACACAGGGATGCTGCATTGTCACTGGTGCCTCCTCTGGATTAGGTCTAGCAGCAGCTAAGGCTCTAGCTGAAACTGGAAAATGGCACGTAATTATGGCCTGCAGAGACTTCCTTAAGGCAGAAAGGGCTGCTAAATCAGCTGGCATTGCCAAAGAGAACTGCACCATTATGCATCTGGACCTTGCTTCACTGGACAGTGTCCGCCAATTTGTGGAGACCTTTAGGCGATCAGGAAGGGCACTTGATGTGCTAGTTTGCAATGCTGCTGTTTACCTGCCAACTGCAAAAGAGCCTACATTCACTGCTGAAGGATTTGAACTTAGTGTTGGAACTAACCATTTGGGTCATTTCCTCCTTTCAAGATTGTTGCTTGAGGACATGAAGAAATCTGATTACCCATCGAAACGTCTCATAATTGTTGGCTCAATTACAGGTATATACACTATAATACATTTAAGGTTCACTTTCTTGTGAATATGTTTCGATTGTTTACACTAAATTTGGTGTTGTTTCTGTGAAATGTTTTAGGGAACACAAATACATTGGCTGGCAATGTTCCTCCTAAGGCCAATCTTGGTGACTTGAGGGGACTTGCAGGGGGCTTGAATGGGCTAAACAGCTCAGCTATGATTGACGGTGGTGAATTTGATGGTGCCAAAGCCTATAAGGATAGCAAAGTCTGCAACATGCTCACTATGCAAGAGTTCCACAGGCGTTTCCATGAAGAAACTGGCATTTCATTTGCTTCCCTTTACCCAGGTTGCATTGCCACAACAGGCTTGTTCAGGGAGCACATTCCTTTGTTCAGGCTTCTATTCCCTCCATTCCAAAAGTACATCACTAAGGGCTTCGTCTCCGAGGAAGATGCTGGAAAAAGACTTGCTCAGGTAACCAAAACAGGGGAAACTATAGAAATAAAAATGCTCTGCTATGGGTTTGTATAATGTGCAATAACATAATCTGCTCTTTCTTGTTTAGGTTGTGAGTGATCCAAGCTTGACAAAATCAGGGGTCTACTGGAGTTGGAACAAGGACTCGGCTTCTTTTGAGAATCAGCTATCTCAAGAAGCTAGTGATGCAGAGAAGGCTCGTAAAGTGTGGGAGGTTAGCGAGAAACTCGTTGGTTTGGCCTAATTGAGAAAGGCTGGAGAGAGTTTCTTGTGTACTAATCTTTGCCATGGGAGAGGATGATGTTAGTGCCAAAAAAAAAAAAAATACTGCGTCCTTTCGTGAGTTCGGATTTGGATGATTTGCTTCTGTAAACAACTTTCACTTAGTAGAGTAGATGACTCTGTATCAATCAATTGGCACTAAAATCACTCACACGTACTGCAAAGTTCAGATTTCTCTGATTAATGCTGGCAGGTTCAACACTTTTAAACCAGAAAAAAAGTTTTCTTGCCTATTTAACAGCTAAATGGACCATTTTGCTGTTAAATAAGTGGCGTCTAACTGTCTGTCCGTTGTTTTGCACTTATAGAAGCCAAATGGCCGGAAGTGTTGTAGCTGGTATTTTGTCCAATGCAAAATCGTTGTTGTGCAAAATCACTTGTTGTTGCCTTGTATACAGTTTTCTACCCCTCTCAATCCATTTTCCAAATTTTAAGCTTCCTCCTTAACTTTTGACGATAACAAGGATCAGCGGCTTGAAAACTGTTGTTGCTTCTCATCATTTTCACTTTTCCATATCAGACTTGGAAAAGTTTCCCTGGTCTTTATCAACTAATCATGCCATTAACCCACAGGCTCAAGGAAAGAAAGAGACCGCAAGTGTTCCCCAAATAATGAATTCATGTGATTACTGAAATAAAAGTTCATCTACAATGCCTATCCTTGTTAGTAAAATTCTTTCTATTTATCCAAAGAAAAAGAACCGAGTTATTCAGATAAAACCAGAGAATTGCACATGGTGGGCGTGGCCCTAGATGTGGCTAAACACAGTATGAATAAGATGCCCCGAAGCTAAAAAAAATCTTAGTAGTGTTCCCTGATGAGCATTCTATACTTGAGAAGAAAGCAATTCAAAAAGTTAGAGCCATATAATCAAGTAGCTAAATCCTTTCAAATATATACAGACTGTATTAAGGTTTACAAGCAAACATGATATGATACATCTAGTAACAGTCGAAATATTATATGGCGATCTAAAGTTCATAAGCAGGGAACCTGGCTTCCGATGGTTCAAGGATGTCAAGGAAGAGATAAGCCATTCCTCCAAAACCCTCAAACAGTGAATAGGGGCGATCACCTCCATGCATCTTCCCTTCTGATACAAGTTTTTGTGCTCTATCATGTAGAAAGCAAGCAAAGGCTTTGGCCCTGTATAAGTACTCCACATTACCTGTTAATCGGTAGAGTGAAAGAAAAACATAGGTATTTCCACTGATTCCATGACATATGCCAACTCGCTTTAGCAAACCCCGGTTCCAAACCACCTCCCCTGCCTCCATTGCTGCCTGCAGAAACTCCTTATCTCCAAAAACCTGAATAATTCAAACATTGCAAAGAAATTCATAATGCAAATAAGACTACAGAGTAAAAACAAATTCTAAGGAGTCGAAAAAGGTGAAAAATTGGATCTATGTCCAACAGATCACACCTACCAAGAAAAAGTCTTTTGTTTTGGTTTGACCAGTACTCATATATGAAAGAGGGGACGGTATAAATTTAGAAAGACTTTTTCCGCCGGATTTATTGCAGGAAAAAGAGAATTTGAAACCTCGAATTGTCAATTATATTCTTTATGGAAATGGTAAACCAATTCAGGGAATTTCTAACACAAGTATTCAATTAGTTCGTACTTGTTTAGTGTTTAATTGGAACCAAGACAAAAAAAGTTCTTCTATCGAAGAGGCTCGTGTTTATTTTATGGTCTTTAACTGAAGAACAAAAAGGTGGATGCAGACATCTGGAAAGTGGTAGCGATGACTTGTTCAATCTCATGTTTTGAACTTTTAGCACTAGAAAATGACAGGTGATCGTTCCACTTTGGAAGAATGGTTCTTCCTCTATGAGACTGAAATTCTTTCTTCATTTCTTAATATGGACGAGATCAGAAATGTCATCAAACAATGGAATATTTATTTGTCCATTTACATGAAAAAATAGCATTAAATCTTCAACTAATGGGGTACTTTCACCAATTTTTATTGGCAGGTACGCAAGCCAAAATGCACATAGTAAAAGACAACCCACACAAGCATACATGCCTAGACAAAATCCATTAGCACCTAGGCTACCTTATGCAGCTTGCATCACTATACAAGGATTACCTCAGCTGCTTTCGCAAGGGTAAGAGCAATCCCAGGAGCCCCATGACACCAATGCACAAGGCAATCAGATTTATTTCCTTCACTAGAAGGATAATTGCCACTGGGAAAATGGTTCTTAATCATGTAGTGTAAAGTACCCTTGACATCCTCCACCTCATCTGGTGTCAGTTCCAAGTCCATCAAAACAAGCATGATTCCAGCCAGTCCATGGGCAGCACCCCAGTACCTTTTTCCATGCCATTCATACAGCAGTGGACATTTTCCCTTGCGTGTCAATCTTCCAGCCTTAATTATTTCATCCACAACTGCTCTCTGCAGATGTTTCAAAGCCAACTTCGCAAAGGGTTCATCTAATCAATAATGAATGCTGGATTGAAAAGAAATAAAAGAAATGCCTTACTTTGCGGCTTGTAGATATGGTTTCTTTACCAATATGCTTATTTAGAAATGAGCAGGCCCATAAGAACCCAGCTCTCCCATATAATAACTCATATGGCAAATCACTAGGAAGTCTGATCTGCTCTCGAGTAAAAAAAAAAAAAAAATCATATTAATTAGGTTTATAAAAAGATGAAAAAATATTAATTAAGATATATAAAAGCAACCAACTTTTGATGGAAAAAAAATGCATAGAAGGGGAGGAAATGCAACAGGCACCTCTTTGAACTGAGCTAAGTAATGATCTAATAACCTTCCATCCCCTGCATGCTTTGCTGCAACAGCACCAAGAGCACAAACACCAGCCCGTCCACATATAAATGTCACACGTCTGCAGCCCCAACGGATCACATAAGCAACTATATCAAGTTGACTTATCTGTTTTCCCCAAGGATTGGGAAGTAACACTTACACCTAAAATTTAACCTAGACTTGGCATATAAAATTAAGTGCCGACTTCAAACATATTGAAAAATTTAAACATTTACAGTGACAAGCCATGCCAGGATCAAATACACAATTGAGCATTTCCACAAACCAAATAACCAAATACAAGAGAAAAATGCTAATAGAAAGCGAGACAACCATAACTGAGTGCATGATTCCCGTAATGATAGAATAATCAAACGCAGCACAACACATCGACGAGCTTCAATATGAATTTATCCCCATTTAACCTCAGATAAAGCAAGAATTGAATCCATAGTTGTTTAGAACCTCAATTCCCATACAATTAAAGCAACCTCCGCATTAAAATATCCAAAAGTAGTAACACCTATTCTTGGATGAGCCAGCAACCAAACAGACAGAGAAAAAGAGAGAGAGAGAGAATACCCAGAATCTCTAGAAACAGAATCGCAAGCCTTGATAATGTCAGAGCACAAGTTAAGATCATTCTGATTCCTGGTAACTTGGTATGCTTTAAAAAGCAAGTATGCAGTCCCTAATGCCCCGGTGTACAAACTATAATCTTTCACTCTCTTCCCACTCATTCCCCATGTCTCCCTCACCACCTGAAGTTAAAACACAACCAATAAGAAAAAAGAAAACCCTTCAATATTTAACATTAAAAAAACTAGAGTACCATGATGGGGTGTGTCTGAAAGTTAGAAACAAATGGAAGCCAAAAGTCAAAAGGATAGAGTTGAGTGAAAGGGGAAACTTAACTGTGTCTTTGACGTCCAGGGCTGATGCTTTAAGTCTTTGAGAGAGAATGTTGTACGGCAAAGACAGGAGCTTTGTAAGTGAGTCTTTGTTGTTTCTTTCACTGACTGTTTCGTCCACTGCTGTTGTCGTTGTTTCTGGTATGTAGTCTGGCATTTCATTTGGGAAGTAGCGGTCTCCCATTTCTCTCTTTACAGTCACAGTGTCTCTGAAATTCAACTTCCTCTTCACTTCTCACTCGGTGAAAAAGAAGAGAGAACCTTCGAGTTGGGTTGCGAATATCTGGTGGAGGGTATGTCGTTGGTTCTTGAAGCGACATGTTGCATGGTTTCAATGAAACGAATAGACAAATAAGTCTCCGTTCTATTTAGGGTTAATCAATTTTGTCCCTGGTCAAAATATTTCTTCATTATTATTATTATTATAAAAAAAATAGTATTTTCACGTGAAAATGATATAATTATAAATTTTATCTATTACTGTAGTGGTAGTGTAGCAGTGACAAAATTATAATTTTTGTTTTAAAAAAAACAATTTTTTTTTATATTTTATTTCTTTTTATACTTGACATTTTTATCATTTTACATTTAATCTATTTATTACTATTTTTTATTTTTATTTTTTGTAATATTTTCTTAGTTTTTATTTTTTTCTTTACACTTTTTTTTGAAAAAAAATATTATTTTTTATTTTTTATACTTTAATATTTATCACTCTACATTCTACCTATTCTACATTCTGCCTATTTATATATATATTTTTGTTCTTATATTTATTATTTTTTTAATTTTTTTGTGATTTTTTAATTTACATTTTAAAAAAATATTATACAAAGACTAAAAAAATGGTGTTTCACAATAACAATTATAACATTGTCCTATTCTTCTGTTACGTTAAAAGTTAGCTTGGGATCTTATATGTTTTTATTAATGCATATGATATTTATTATATTTTCTTATATGTAAACATTAACATTTTGATTCATGGTTATATTTGTTACTCGATGTCAAAAAATACATTAATAACATCTACACATTAATTCTTTTACGTTAAAAAAACAAATTTGACCTGCAGAGAATCGAGTTGAATAAGTACGTTAACACTTTGTTTTTTTGCATTTATTGACACATATGATTCTCAATGTATTTAATTCAATGCACACATATGTCTTTTGATTTATAATTAGATTATAAAAAAAAACACATTTGAAAGGTTTGCATATTTATTTATCTTTGCTAAAAAAATTATTCAACTCGTAACTAAGCGTGTTGAATAGATACATTAATATTTTGTTTTTTGCATTCATTGGCATATACGATTCTTAATATATTTAATTTAATGCATCCATAAGCTTTTTTATAAATAATTAGATTTTAAAAAAACACATTTGAAAAGTTTGCATATTTATTTTTTTTGCTTAAAAAATTTATTTGGCTTATAGTGAAGTGTAGGTCAAATAACTAGTGTCATCTCTAAAAATGGAATGGGTTAAGTACCAATTTAATAAGCAACTCACTAGATCATTTTACCCGAGATATGTTGTGGGTTGGGTCAATTGTTTTTATAAAAATAAAAGAAAATATCTAGATATTGCTAATGTATTTTTTTTAAAAAAAAAATAAATCATGTAGAGATTGATCTGAAGTGACCTGATCAACTTGATAAGTCTAAAACAAAACCTGAACAACTAGAAAAAAAACATAGTTTATCTTATTTTTTAAAATGAAATTTTTTTATATAAAAAATTAAAACAACAACATAATTCAATCTAAATTAACACGTAAAATCTACTTCTCATTATCAAACCGTGATATCCTCGGCTAAACAAATAAATACACGCACATACATATCATGTCTGCATTTCCAGCATTCCTATTCTCCCACCATTAATTACATTTCAACAAAATAACATGCAAAAGAAATGTAAGAAAGAGAAAGATTACCTGTGTTGAGGATGCCACGATTGCATTTATTGGTTCTGGGAAATCTTTGCTGATGGTGGTGGTTTAGCTAAAAAGGGTTGCGACTGGTGGTGGTCCATGGTTGAAGCTGTTGGAGATGAAAAAAGGTTGCATTAGGGAGGCTCACGGTGCTGTTACCAGAAGTTACTGGTCTGGCTAGAAAGAACCTACGGTGCTGTTGCTAAAGAAAACCATGACTATAAGAAAACATGCTTGCATGTGGTGTTGTTGTGATAGAGGAACTTCCATGACTGCTACTGGAAGATCATATATTGCTACTGCTGAAGATGACGTTGTTTAGAAGGTAAGTTTCTGTAGAAAAATCCTTCATTGTTGTAGTTGATTGATGATGAAGTGAATGTTGTTGTTGTTGCTGGTTGCCATGTACAGGGAGACTTTAGTTGAGCTGCCAATTGGATTGATAGATGGGCTTTTGTGTTGAAGCTGATACCACTGGAGTTCATGTGATACAGCGCTGCTGTGCTGAAGTGCTGGAGCTGGAAAATCACTGTGGAGGTGCTCGTACCTTCTGAGTAGAGACTGCTGCTCTTGAAGGAAACAGAGGAGAAATTACAGCTGTTGGGACCTTGGGGAGCTACAGATGCTGAAAGCTATTGTTGTTGTTGTTGCAATATCAAACAGGTATGGTTGGACCGCTACGAAAACTCTTCTAAGGAAATCAGCCAAGTTATTGTTGTTGATGTTATTGAACCCTCCTCATCACCTTTACTATTGCTTACAGGTGTTGTTGCTGACCCCACTACAAAAATCAGAAAACAGAAGGAAATGACAGTCGCTGCTACTATCACTATATTAGCATTGCTACTGTTTTCTTTTCGAACTGCTAACGATGGGCTGTGGTTGGATTTGTTGGCGTCTGATGGGCTATCATGGTGGATGGGATAAGGAGATCATGGGTTAAAGATGGTAATGGTGAATGGTGTTGGCTTGCATGGTCTGGAGAGGGTTCTTAATAAAGGAAAAGAACAAGGGAAAATGGTCCTAACCAGCGGTGGTAGATGGGGAGAGAATGAGAGGGGGTCATATTTTTTCATTTTTTCAGGGAGAGAAGGTTTATTTATTGATTTCTTGTTGGCTTCTCTAACTAATTCCCACCACATTTGTGTGCAGTATAATCATTTATTTATATGTAAAAAAATTTGTTATTTTTAATTGCTTAGTATCCAAGCAAACTTGGTGATAAAATAACTCAAAAACAATTTGGTTCCTTAATTTTTTTTTTTATATTTGTTATTTTTGTAAATTTTGATTTTTTTATTTTGATTTCTTTTTTTAAAAAAGTAACATTAACGTTGAATTAAAAAGACACGTTAATAACTGATCGCATAGAAAAAAATGTTATAACTGATGCAAAGATGTACATCAAAAACATATTTTTTTGAGTTTTTGTTTTTTTTTTTTGTTATTTTTAGTTTTCAAAAAATAGGATAAAAAATTAGGTAGCAATAACCGATGATGCAATTAACAAAGATGGTTCAGATTCATAGAGTATTTAGGAGCATTATGTCTGACCATGATGTTAAATTTCTAAGCCACTTTTGGAAGGTTTTTGTAAGGAAAATTAGAAATAAAATTGTTATTTTTTACTAGTTATCAACAAATAGATGATCAAATTAAAGTAGTTAACCGGACTTTAACTACATTATTAAGAACTATTAATCAAAAGAATTTAAAAAACTGGGATTATTGTCTGCCATTTATTGAATTTGCTTATAATATAAGTGTGTATTCTACTTTGAATATTCTTATTTTGAAATTGTCTATGACTTTAATCCTTTAACTTTTTTGGATTTGATTTGATTTTTATTTATTTATTGATGAAAGGGCTAGTCTTAATGACAATAGAAAATCACAGGTAGTAAATGATTTTTATGAGAATGTGAGGCGACAAATACAAAAAAAACGAGTAATATACATTCAAAGCTAATAAAAAAACGAAAGACAGATATTTTCAAACCAAGTGATTAGGTTTGGGTGGATATATGAAAGAAGAGATTTATTAAACAAAGAAGATCTAAATTAATGTTGAGAGGAGATGGGTCATTCCAAATCCTTGAAAGAATTAACGATAATGTCTGTAAAGTGAATTTACCAAATGAGTATAGTGTTAGTATTACTTTTAATATTTTTTATATTTTTTTTTATTTAATGTAGGTGGAGATTCAAGGTCAAATCCTTTTAAGGACATAAAGGATTATGCGATCCAAACTACACCAAATGATCTATTAGAAGTTTAGATGAGCAAATTACAATATCAATGGCAAAAAAGCTCAATGATGCATTCAATGGGTTTATTTGGAGTATTTGGGTCAATGAGGCTACATCTTCAATAAGTGATGATCAAATCTTAGTCAATTTAATTTATGTACAAGAAGGGCCTGATCCATCTACTTTATGGGCTAATTAATTCATAATATATAGTTTTAATCTAAAATGCATAATTTTCGATCCGACTTTTGGATCAAGCTGAAGTTTTATCAGAAGATTTCAGAAGCCTTGTTTTATTTTAGGTTAAAAGTTTAGATCAATCAGACATCGATAATGCTTTACAATAAGGTCCATAATCTACTATACAAGAATTGTATTAGTTTTCTAGTTAATTTATATTTATTTATTTAGAACTCTTTTATTATTCTCCAACATTATTTAATATATTTTTACCTATTATAAATATATTATTTATCTTGTAATTAAGTATTTATTTTTTAGATTTTGATTTCAACAATTATTATTATGTGTTGTGAGAGATTTTTCTTGTTTTGGTTATGCAAAGAAATTCTATTGAATTATCAAAGTATTAACCAATCTTTATAAAGTCTTTTATTCTTCTCATTTGCAGTTCTTTATAATCATTGGGGGGCTCAATTATTATAGTTTTGGTGTCTTGATACAAGTCATCGTAGTGTCAAGCTCAATTTAAAAGTTTGAATTTGGCTTTATTTTAAAATTCATGATCAATCTTGACTATGAGTTTCTATATCTTTATATTCGCTAGGTTTATATCAGAATAAGTACTTTAGGTTATGTTTTTATGTTAAGACATAAGTTCAAGAGGGAGGATATTGAAACTATTCGTTGTTAGAATTAATAGTCTTTAGGACTTGCAGGTATCGTTTGGGAATGTGGTCCAACTCGTGTTTTCAAAAATTTTGGTTTTTTTTCTTAAAATTAATATTTTTTTAGTGTTTTTGAATCATTTTGATACGTTAATATAAAAAATAATTTTTTAAAAAATAAAAAATATTATCTTGATACATTTCTGAATGAAAAATACTTTAAAATACAACCACAACTACACTTCTAAACACATAATGGTTTGAATAATTCCTATTCTTCATGAACAAGATGTTTGATTCTTAAAGATTTACCGCTTTAATAAGCATGTTATCTTTGTAAAGCTATATATATATATATATATATATATAAACAATTTAGATGTTTAATTAAAATAAGAAAAAAAGCATTCTGCTAATTTGTTTGTGTTTACCATATAAATAGAAAGAGTTTCCGAGTTGTTAACATAAGAAAAGGTTCAACAATAAAAAAAAAAACACAGGACACTTTTCTCCATAAAAATCCACCCATCTGGGATTACTCGGCTTGAGCTCATCATTTATTGGGCCAATCCATCTTAAGCTATAAGAGTCCAATCGACTAGTTTGGGCCGTGAGCACTTTCAATTCCTTTTTTTTTTTAACTTTTAGGTTTTTATCACGGTTTTGCTCCTCGGTGGCAGAAACTTGTTGTCTCTCTGTATCTTCCTCTCTGCAGCTAGCTTTCCCCTCTTTAGGTACCGACCCTTCTCTTGCTTAGTTCTCTTGACAACTAAATACAAACTTTGTATTGTTTTCATGGTGTTTAAGCTAAAGATTTCATGTGTTTCAGGTATCTGTACGTAACCAAAGAAAACTATGGGAAAGAAGAGAAAGCACGTTGAGACACAGGTCATTGAACCTGCAAAGAAAGATGAAGGTGCACCAGAGAGACCCAAAAGGACGCTCTTGGGCTGGAAAGATAAACCTGAAGTGAAAGAGACTGAATTTATACCTCCTCAACAGGGTGGTTTTAGAAATAAAGAGAAAGTCTTGGTTACTTGTTCTAGGCGTATCAATTTCAGGTTCCATAAAGATCCAATCCTTTTATATTAATGCTTATATATATATATTTGATTTCGGGGTTTGTTGGGATTTTGGGGGGTTGCTGGATTTTGTTGGTGTTTGAAAGAATTGTTGGTGTTGCAGGTATAGGCATTTGATGTTGAATTTGGTGTCACTTCTGCCGCATTGTAAGAAGGATAGTAAGGTTGAGTCTACAAGTACTAAAGGCGCGACATTGAATGAGCTTGTTGAGTTGAAGAATGGTTCTTCCTCTTTGTTCTTTGAGGTGAACTTCAAATTTAGTTGTTTTCTTCCTTAAAGAAACAATTCGACCTGGTTAATTCCATATTATTTGTGCAAGTGGTTGCAGGTTTAATACCTACGATAACTCATCACATGAATTTTGATATTGATAACTGTTCCACTTGTTTGCGTGGTTTGGTAATTTGAAGGAAAATAACTTGGTAACTTTGAGAGGAGGTGTGGTGATTATATAACTATCGACTTTGAGATTAGGAAAAAAAGATGAACTTAAGTTGCCATATTTTAGATTGTTTGTTGTTGATAATTTTTTTGTTCTCCTTTCTCTCTCTATTTCAGTGCAGGAAACATAAAGATTTGTATCTATGGATGGTCAAGTGCCCTAGTGGTCCGTCTGTGAAATTCTTAGTCAATGCTGGTATGTTAATTTTTTATTTTTTTGTGATATTTTTTATAATCATGTTTTCTAATAGGCTTGCACTTATTATATTCAAATGCTAATGTTTGTAGCATCACAATTTTAACACATGCATTTAATGGTATTGGGAGGTGGAAGATAGCGAAATCTTCATAGAGATGTACCTTGTCTGCTTTGACTTGAGTATTTGTGTGGAGTAAAATTTGAAAATCTCAAAAATTCTCTATTTTTAAGCCTTTGTTATGGTCTAGAATAGTCCTTCTGACTTCTTGTGGTGTTTTGGGTTGGGCATTCGAACATTTTCCTTCCATTAGTATTCAGTGGCACTGGAGAGCCATTTCCTGATTTTCTTTGATCCAATTTCTTGCGCTCTACTATGGAGGATACCCTGCAGTCCTTTTTGTAATTTTCTTCTGTTCCCATTCTGGTAGTATAATCTCTTTAACCAAAAAAAAAAAAAAAAAACAGAAACAGGAAGAAAAGAAAAAAGAAGCTGCTGTTGTGATTAATCTAATAAATTGATTTGTTCACATGGTTAGCTCTTTTCTTGTATTATGACTAAGTAGCCTAACCATTGCAACTTGTCTTGTTCATTTTAGTGCACACAATGGAAGAATTGAAGCTTACAGGAAATCATCTGAAAGGGTCAAGACCCCTCTTGACTTTCTCAGCTAATTTTGATAAAGATGCCCACTGGAAACTCCTGAAGGAGATGATCATTCAGGTATTTTGATTTTTGTTTCCCACCTTAGAAGCAACATTTATCTGTGGTCTATCTTATAATGCATGACTATACCACCAGATTCTTCATTCTCTAAAAGACAATCGTGAAATACCTTTCCAAAATATCTTCCAATGGCAAAGTCTGCCAGGAAATATGGTAAACAAATATGATTGATATTCTAGTATCTACAATTTTTGCAATAATACAAGTGCTCCTCTCGCATCTTATGGCCTTGTTCATAACAGTATGGTGAGAGAGATGACCATTTTGGACTGTTTTGTTTCTGGTGCTGTGTAGAATCAGATACATTCATAAAGCAACTTTTTTAGCTCAAGATTTAGTCATTTATGTTTTTTAAGATTAGTTGAGGACCTACTGACTGATATGTTAACTGCACCGATACAACACTCAAACTTTTCTTTCAAGGTTGCAAAATGTAACTTCTGATTCCTTCTCATATGCTATACCAATCGTTGATGATGAACTCTGTGTGTTAACTTCAAAAGTCATTTTATATGATACTTAGACATTGACCTTTTCATCTTTTTTTTCCAGATATTTGGAACTCCAAAAGATCACAGGAAATCTAAGCCTTTTTTTGACCATGTCTTTGTTTTCTCCATTGTTGATGACCATATATGGTTTCGGAATTACCAGGTATATTAGACTGTATTTGGAAGTCAAATTTTATTGAAGCATTTATACAATTTCTGCCTTCAAAAACTAAATATTTTCCCACTTTGCCCCATAACATGCTACTGTGCATTGAGGTTTTTAATGTTTTTCCTAGCTTTATGTTTCTAACTTGGAAATTATAACAAATTAATGAACTAACCCCTTCCACAAGTCGTTCAAGCTAGAAATTTACATATGAAGTGGTACGGGCTTTGCTATTTTGTAGATTGGGCACATATCATTGAAGACCTTTTAGTTGTCTGGTATTTTGGAATCCTAAAAAATGTGCTACATTATTCGCTTGGAAATCCCTAGTCAGAAACCCACATATATTGAAAAGTTATTTCCTTTTCCTCTTCACCTTTTCTGCAAATTTCCTAGGCTGGGATTTCTACTAAATATCAAAACAGCTTTTAATTGACGGTACCCTTCCAGATAGATGTTGCATGTCTCAGGTTAACCTTTGATATACGAGATTTTCAGTTTGTCAGATTGGATCCTTCTTTTAGTTTGGAACCTTAAGCACAGCTATCAATCAAATAGTCTGTTCATTGGACTTGCAGAATGGCCACTTTCATCATTGGACATCTTGATGCAGGATAAATCCTAAGTTGTGTAGTTCACGATACTGTAGCAGCTTCATATAATTAGGGTTTTTCCTTCCCTTATTTATTATGCCCTATTTATTAGGGAGGTTTGGACAACTAAGATTTAGTTATTTTTAAGGGCCAGGTTTTACTTTTTTTTAGGGTTTACATATTATTTAATGGCTGCTACTGCTGTAATAAATCACATTTTTTATATTTTCATAAATTTATATAAGAAAGATTTCTTTCTTTTCTGGCCATAAAGCCCAGGCAACCCTTTGGCTGCATTTTCTATCTTTTGCCTTTTCTTCCTACTTTTTTCCTTCACTCATGATAGATGTTCATTCCTCTGTTTTATCCCTTGTTTTCACATATATTCTTAAATTGTTATGCCGTGTTACTTACAGCCTGCTTTAGGAATGAAAGGGATACACTACTTGAATATTAGAGGCTGGTTCAGCCATCCAAATTCCACTACAGATGGTTTTATAGTTGCAGTTATAGAGATACTATACTTCTGGTGCTCTTGCAGATTCAGTGACTGAAATTACTTTAATATCTTATTTATTTAAAGGTGTTGGCTGTCATAGTAAAATCTGTATTGACGAGCACACAATGTTGTCTTCCATTATTCTGTGGGATAACTTTCTCAGATGTAGCTATCAGCATCCGTAATCACCAATTAGAACCATGTTATTGCAATTACCGATACTCAGTCCCAGTTCTTTTATTCTAATGTGAGCACTCAGAAATCTTCTTTGCTTGAAGCTCTGAGTCCCTTTTAATAGTGCAAGAGCAATGTGATGTAGAGAACAATTCTAGACCCATAAAGTGGTTGCTCAAAATCAGCAGTTGCACTGCTTTCAAACTTTCAAAAAATACCTGAATTTTTATGCATATGAATATATATGTATGTATATCCCTCAACTTTTTATGCACAACGCTTGTTGCAATTGCATACAAGTGTCATAGTAGCATGATTTTGGAATGCTCTCTAGCGTTTTGAAAATGTTTTTTATACCCCTTGTTTTTATTTGCTATGAAGCTTTTTTCACCCTGTTTTCATTATTTTTTTTAAACTTACTCATAACCGTCTCCTTTTCTTCTTTGATATAGATATCTGTTCCTCATAACGAAACAGATAAAATAGCTCGAGGAGGCCTGGATAAGATGACCCTTGTTGAGGTTTTGCTCTGATGTACTTTTGAATTTATGCACACAGTGAAACACCTACGGTAGCTATTTAATTTCGATAGAATGATTTTGTGCAGGTTGGTCCAAGATTTTGCTTGAATCCTATCAAGATTTTTGGTGGCAGCTTTGGAGGCCCAACATTGTATGAAAATCCCTTTTTTGTATCACCTAACCAGGTCAGAGTTTTCTTCACGTTAATTTTCATTTTGGCATCACAAGTATGATTAACTTTTCTTTAGTTAGAGAAGAGCTCCTCGTTTGATGAGCTGTATCAAAATATCCACCATTTTGATGGTTTTCCATAGTGATAAGTTTCTTGTTTAAATGAAACCGTCAAGAATCTTCTGGCTAGATTCATGGTCGAGTCCCCCCCCCCCCCTTTCGGGTTTGCCTAATAACTGTGTTCAACAAATGTTCAAGCCAATGCGACCATGCACTGTCTGTTCATTCACTGACCTTTTTGTTCAGAGGTTATTAGGTGTTTGTCCTCAATTGCTGTGATTATATATAATCCATTTTTCTCTCTTTTAGTGTTTTGGCATCAATGGCATGATATTCATTTCAATCTCGCAGATTCGAGCACTGGAGAAAAAGCAGAAGGCTGGGAAGTTTGCCAAGAAAGTCAAAGCCAAGACGAGGAGGAAGATGCACGAGCTATCTAATCCATTGGAGCCTGATGAATTTGCAGACATGTGGAAGGAATGATCTCCTCCTCCTCATGTTGTTGGTTTTATTATATCACCTTGTATACTACATGGAAAATATGACCATTTTGGTATTATTGCCCTCGTTGGCATTACAAGTTTTTTGTCCCTGCCTTGGATTAGCTTATCATGCGTTTTAATCAAGTTGGTATTTTTTGGCACGCCATCCTTTTCCGCATCTCAGAGCTTCGATTTCTTCAATACATAATCACGCGGCAAGTAAATATCAGAAGCTAAACTTTTGCTATGGATAGCTGAAGTTTTTTAAAATGTTTTTTGTTTAAAAATATATTAAAATAATATATAATATATAATTTTTATTTTTATTTTTAATAATATATATCATGATTTGAACATAGCTCGTTACATGAAATAATCTAAAAATATAAAAAAATAATAATCTATTTTCAATTTTTTTCAAAAAATTTCTTAAAACTAACTCTAAATGCTTTCACAGCTTTGGTATTTGCTGTTTAAGCAGATTCTTTTATGAGTATTTGTTGAGAGGCATTGCCTCTGCCTTTTCCTTAGGATCAATACGTTTTAAGTGTGTGCAAAACTGCAAATTCAGATTGATTCTCTAATTTTGTGACTGGCAGAAAGGATTTTTTTCCCGAGCTTTGATTGGGGGTTTAAAGGATTCATAAAAGTGAATAGATAAATAAAAAGTTCTGGGCGCCGATTGAACACGTTGCCCTCTTATTGATAGCTGTACCAAGTGAAAAGAAAACAGAGTAAAATAAACAAAAATAAAAACGAAAACAAAACAAAGCAGAGAAAACGTTAAGAAATTAGATAACAGTTTGGAAGATGGTAGCTGATGCTAACATTTTTTGATCCGGTTATGAATTGAAGCACAACAAATTCTTAGCTGTGTGATTGCCACTCGGTCCAATTAGCTTCACTACCTCTACGGGGTAAGCTGTTGATCCTTGTGTAGACATCAACCTTGAAATTTGCCCCACAGAGAAATCCTTCACTGTCGGTCCTTGGCATTGCTCTAACTTTGTTCATTGGATGCTCAAAGCTCATCAAGCCTCCTTCACTATGGAACATGAATCCTGCGCATCCATCACCATTATCATTTTGATGAGTATATCAACCATTATATATGACACACAGCAACATTTTCTCATGTAAAAGAGAGATGATTATAATGCAAATCCAGATTGTGATATTAATGCAGCTCCAAAAACATTGATGTTGTTTGTCATCTGTGATTAGCCCTTGCTATTACAATACAAAGTACCTGTTGGGAAGGGAGCAAACGATTTGACACAGCTTTCTTTTATGACTTCCAAATCATCAGATATCACCACAGAGCCATCTGCTGCAATACCCCAGTACAGCTTAACTCCACCATCAGAACCCTGTGACCATACAGTAAACTTGGAAGCTAGACCAAGAAAATAAAAGATGCTTGGATATGATTTGAACATAGCTCATTAGATTGAATTAACCAATTGACAAAAGGAGTCAAAATGAAGAATTTAACATACCAGAGCAGCAAAAACACTTCCAGCCGTGCTATCGTAGATAACGAAAGCAAAGCTCCCATCAAGATCCTTAACAACTTGATCAGCTGGATAAGGACCTCGATCACGAAGAGTCTTATAAGCTTCTATCACAAACATGGCCTCATTAGTCCCCTTTGTCAATCCATACTGCCTATTGAGTGTGCATAAGTTGTTCAAGCTTCCAGAGAAAAGGCAGTATATACCATCAAAACCACAAAACAGCCTGCAGAACATATACCATCAACAAGACAGTAATTTAACAATTTTTGAATGAATCAAACAACAAATATTTAACAATGGAAAGGAAATTCAATCAATATGCAAGTACTTTTGTTGAGGAGAGAAAGGGTTGTCTTGGGGAGCATAGGCAAGCACAGCAGCTTGACCAAAGTTCATGGAGAAAGTTTTCTGAGGGTGGTGAGAAAGGAAATCATTGAGTGTTTCCTCAGGAAGCTTAGGCTTCTTACTACCATTTTGAGATGCTGGACTATTAAGCTCCTCAGGTGGGTGAGCAAAAGCTTTGTGAAAAATTGCCAACATTTTAATCCTCTCCTTTCCAAGCTAACACTTACAAAATAAAACTGTAAAATTGCCGAAAATTTATGCCTTTGTTTTTTGTTTACAGAATTGATATACGATCACAGACGGGGAGAGGTGACCACCAAGGTCTCAAGTAGTATTTATAGGATCACTTTCAGACATTAAGGTTATGTTTTCCCAAGGTGGACATAGGTAATATTATCCATCTTTGGGGGCGTGGAGCTTAGTGTGATTGGTGATAAGGATTCTCGTACTTCGATGTAGTCTTATCTAAATTTGAGTTTGTTTCTTGTCTTCTTTGTTTATCCACAACATCTTACCTAATGTCAAGATGCTGTCTGCCACTATCTTCACTCTCATTTGTGAATGCATTTCCGGAGTTGAAAATAGAAAGTTTAATTTTTAATTAATTTAATATTAAATAATTAAATTAGTGAAAAATAATATTTAATTTAAAAACTCTAAATGAATTCAAGTTAATAAATAAGACTCGCACATCATCTGAATTAATAATTTTTTTATATTATCCTTTATTTAATTATATAATAATAAAATCCATAATAATTTTTTTGTATGATTTTTTTTGAAAGAGAAAAAACTGTGGTAAGCATGTGGGGTTGAGATAGCAAAAGTAGATTAATGATAATAAATAATAAAATTTCATTCTTTTAGGTTTGAGTTAAATAAAAAAAAAGACCATCAATAAAAAATAGTTATATATATATATATATATATTAAATTGAGGGACACAAAAAAAAAAACAAATAATACCCTGAATGTTATAAATTAATCCATTAAACCAACTATTTGACTCATAAATTAATTGGGTCCAATGATTTTTTATCATTATTTTTTAGCTCAAATATAAAAACAAAAACAAAAACAATAAACTAAAAGGAGCCCATGCATATGGGCTTGGTGCCCTAACTTGCACGGGCATTAAAAGAAAAACAGCCCGGTGCTTGGGCTTTCCAGCCCAGTCTACGTGCCTGGACCATCTAGCTCAGCCCGTGAGCGACTTGTTATTCACCCTATTTTTTTTTTAAAAGGATAACAGATGGCGTGTCGTTTGCTTTATACAAAGTTTAGCGACCAAAGTGCTAGAAAAATAGGGGCTCAAGTATTTTTTTTTGTTAAAAAACTTATTTCAACCCATTTTTGACAAAATAAAATACTTAAAAAACACACTAAACACCTCAACAAACCTATATGTGACCTCAAAAAACTTAAAACACCACCTAAGAAATCAAAATCAACACAAACTCAAATATATTCCCTTAGTCAGATATGCCCCATAAGGAAAGGAGCAGGATAAAACAAACACCTTTGTGAAACCCCTTTCATGAAATGAAACCCACTA
>Ga0325414_1001769_pt1 | contig 21379 bp, 15 predicted proteins | sample PopdelMetagenome_8_FD_206183 | JGI IMG/M metagenome (GOLD analysis project Ga0325414, IMG submission 206183) | Populus deltoides microbial communities from Bellville, Georgia, United States - Leaf-PdKOR-R3 | ecosystem: Host-associated > Plants > Phyllosphere > Phylloplane/Leaf | place: USA... | reverse complement strand
GCCCTCAGCTATTGCTAATTTGGTTGAATTCAGGTGAAAATATCCTGTCTGTTTATCAGCATTTGGTTCACGGACAGCCCTTGAAACCAAGTTATATCTGATTGAGTTTGATTATATGTTAGGGCAAGGCCTTTGTGCTTTGGCAAAGGCACCATAAAATGTACTTACTTGATATATTTGACTTGCAAGTTTTATTGGAACGGGAAAGGAAATATTCCTTAAATGTAATCCTGATGCTGAGTCATGGTAAATCATCTCCAATAGTTTCTTTGTTTTACATATTTTCCCACCAATTTGGGTCTCACGTAGCTGGTGCCATGTTAATTCTATATTGACTGTCTTACCCAATAGTTTCTTCTTTGGTTTACATAGTTTCCCAGCAATTTGGGTCATGTAGCTGTTGCCATGTCATATTCACTGATTTCTCAACTCTCTACAGGAGCTTAGTGACATGACAGCAATAAAGGCAGAGGATATTTTGACTACCCTTCAGAGCCTAGAATTAATTCAGTACAGGAAAGGGCAGCATGTGATATGTGCAGATCCAAAGGTCCTGGATCGCCATCTAAAAGCTGCTGGAAGGGGTGGTCTTGAGGTTGATGTTAGCAAATTGATCTGGACTCCTTACAAAGAACAAGGTTGATGTTTGGAAACTTATCAATTGATTGCTATGTGTTTTGACGCATACCTTCAGCTGTATAAATGTAGATGTTAGGAGATTAATTTAGGAGAATGTGTTGATCACTGAGCCTTAAGCTTTCTAGTGAATTAATCCTTTTCTTTTACGCTACCCAGTTAGTTATCTGGTATACGACTTGTAATGAAAACAATCTCTAGATTTTATGCTTAAAATAGATGCTCGATGCTATTGAGAATCACCTGGATGAGAGAATTTGGTCTGGAGCCTGCACCTTTTCTTCAAGTGCTAAACTCTGTCGTTTCGTTCGACCAGGAACAACAGAAAAGCCTTACTGAAAAGAAAAGAAAAAGACTCGGTTTTGGTTTTGAGATGAAATTTCTGTTGAAAAAAAAAAAAACAAGAAGCCAATGCGATTGGAGAACATAACAGCAACCCAACAAGGGTCGCGCCAAATTTGGTTCAAGAAGTAGTGATTTGTGTTCACCTGTCCGGAGAGTAACTGGCGAGGGAGTACAAGACAACAGCAAAACCAGCATTTATCACTTTCAGGGGTATTGGAGGAGATGAGATGTTTGTTGTCTTCCAAGGAACTCGAACACGTAGCGAGAGATAATTCCTCCATTACCTTGGATACGATTGCTGAGCTACCAAGATTGCCGTCTAGACCTGTCTAAGCCTGAACTGATATTTGAAGTCTTGCTAGTAATTTTCTACCATTTAACATGTCCTTGTAACATACTTGTCGAAGATGTTTGTCCTCACCTTTCCCATTTTTCTTGCTTTCTACTTTTCTGCAATGGTGTTCAAATATATAGCTACGTGTTTGTCCTATTTGTTTCAAGTCGCCCCTCCCCTATTTGAATGTTGACTTACCTAATAGCTACGCGTGCTCCGTGCTCCCTCCGTCCACACTGATATACGTTTCCATTTCCTCTACCCACCATGACAATCATCGTATGTTTTAAAAGGACTTTTATGTGATTTTTTCAGGGCTGTGATTCGATTTACTTTACAAACTAAGCTTTAATAGAACAATCTCATGTCTGTGTGTATGACCCACAATTCACACCCAGCTGCCCTAACCACCGGCATGGAAATCAACTGACATGATCTGAACCATAATATTTTTTTTTATAGAAAAAAAAAAAGAGGAATGCAGCGAGAAGGGTATAGATCTAACCATTGATAGATAGAAAATCCATATACATCCTTAACAGCACCACCTTACTGTGTTTGGTTTTACAACACGGATCAATAAAGAAATTAATAACACCAAAATTGGACTTAGAATACAGTAACCATATACATTTAATTTCTACGTTTGCTTTATATTACCTCCCCCTGCTGCTTGGAGTTGCTCATCAAACAGTGGTTGGTGCAAGACTACTTCTATTAAGTTGAATCTCTTGCAGCTGCAAATTCTTCAATGCTAGCCCACCAGATCTCCTCTTCCAAAGACTGTTCGCTTCTCCATCTTCTGTTGGTTGTTGAAGTCTCTTAACTACAGGCAAAGGAGGATCCATATTCTCTATGCTAACTGAAACAGAATTCTCTTTAGTATCATCAATCTTGGCCCCACTAGCACCATTCATCATCACTTTTCTTCTTCTATGAGCAGTACTAGTTGCTATTGAGACGGTGGCGCTAGTAAGATTCTTGCCAGAGAAGATCCTCTTGAGCCTGGAGTACTTGACATTAGCACCGTTAACGTTGTTCTTGGTGGTGACTGTGAACTTGTTAGAAGTGGGGAAGCCAACTATCTTGTTGTTTCTCTTGACCTGCCCCATGCAACCGATCTTTGGAGATAGAGGGTCAGAACTAGAGATGGACATGGATCGGTCTTCCCATTTTGGAAGAGTCACGTCTTTGATGGTTGGTCTTGAACATAACATAGGCAAGAATGTGCTCTTGTGTTGGGGGTGAATGTTTTGGTGATGGAGATGGTGGTTGTATCCGTTACCCATGACCTTTCTCTTAAGCCCTCACAGAGACCTTTCTCTTAAGCCTTTGCAGAGACCAAAACGAGGCCACCAAGACTAGAAAGATTTGGAGACTGCGGAAAGGGTTGAGCTGTTAAAAAGAGAGCATTGAGCTCCTCAGGTTTCTACTTTTCTTCATAGGCGTGGAGAGAGAGAAGGGGGGAGAGAGAGATACATGAGTTTTTCAAAGTTAAGAGGCTAATGTTAGTGTCAATAAGTGGGTACTTATCTTGATTTTGTCAACACTGTCTAGTTTGAATAAAGTGGATTGTACTTTGCCTTGTTCCTTCTGTTTTACGAAGTCTTTTTATTTCCTAATTACGAAATTGGATATAGATACAGACAGATGTCAGAACTCAAATCTCTTGAACATTATTCAAAATTACACCCCCAGACACCCAAAAAAAGAGCAGAGAAGAAAAGACAGAGGCCATTATTTTGGAACATTGCAGTATGCGTAATTCAAACTTCAAAGAAAGCTAAAATGAGGGTGATAATAATTCAATGGTCCCTTGTACAATACCACGTCCAGCCGAATTATGCCAAGTTAAAATGCTACTGCTGGTAAAATCATGTGCTGACCCCCTCTCTGTCCCCCTTGTTGTCTGGATTAGCATGTAGTTGAGGTAACAACCTAAACAGACCAGGAGTGTTATTTTGTTTCCAAAAAGAAATGAGTGTTTTCCCACGTCACCACTGCAAAACTTATTTTCCAAACTTATCACAATTAAAAAAATAATTTTTATTTTAGCATTTAAACAGTAATAATGCATGTAATACATGCGTCACCACTAGTCATAGTCATGTACTAGCTTTGATACCCGCGCGATGCCGCGGATCATTTTTTTTACATAAAAAATATTAAAAAAATAAAAATTTAAAAATATTAGGTTTGGCTACAACGCCTGACCTAAGACTAATATTTATAATATTAATAATAAAATTAAACTTGTATGACCCAAGTTTAAGTGAGTCTGGCTGTAACACCGGACCCAAGAATACTGAATGTGGGTCTGGCTATAAGGTCGTGTCATAAAAGTGTGATAATTAAATAGATTAATTAAAAAACAAAGAACAAAAATTAACAGGAAGGAAAAAACTAATGAAGAAAAGGAAAAAAAATTGAATTAATTGGGTCAACCTTTTAAACCAGGTTATCCCGTAAAACCTGGGATTTGCGTTATGAAAGTTTAATAACTAAATAGAAAAAAAAATGACGGGTTTACCTAGAATTAACCGGGTTAACCCATCAAACCAAGTTAACCCGTCAAGCCCAGGATACGTGTTATGAAAGTATGAAAGTCTGATAATTAAATAGAAAGAAAATTAACTTTAAGAAACTAAACTAAATGAAAAAAATAACTCGTCAAATCAGATTAACCCATCAAACCCGAGATTCGTATCATGAAAATCTGATAACTAAATAAAAAAAATTTAACTTTAACAAACTAAATAAAAAAAAATCATAAAAAAATTAAAAATAAAAAACAAAAGGAAAAAACAATTATATAATATAATACAATATAATAATTATTATTATTATAATTATAATGAAAAAACATGGGGAAAATTTCAAAAAAAAAAAAAGTGGGGAAAGCTAAAGCTAAAGCTAAATTCTCAACCAACTCAATATTAAAAAAAATAAATTTAACAAAGATAAATTAAAAAAAAACATGAACAGAAAAAAAAACAAAGACAAAATAGTGTACATTTACAATACATTTAATATATTAATATGATACTGTCACTTTTGTAAGTCAAATGAGCTAGCTACAACTCTTGTCATTCAAATGAGCTAGCTATAGCTTTTTTATAGCCAAATAAAAATAATGTAAGGAAAACACTGTAGTAATTTATAGTGTGTTTTTTTTTTTTAAAAAGCTACAAAACTGATCTCTCAACCAGCTTAATATATAAAAAAAACCGACAAATACTATCTTAAAAAAAACGAAGAAGTCAATTTTGGGTAAAAGAAATGAAAAACAAATGCACAAAAAAGGAAACAAAAACGAAAAAAAAAACACGAGGAGAAAGCTACAGTGTTTTAAAGAAAAAAAATAATAATAATAATAAAATATGTAAAAAATGACAATTTTGGAAAAAAAAAACTACAAAGCTAGATTATCAGCCAGCTCAATATTGAAGAAATAAATTCGATAAAGATAATTTTTTTAAAAAATATATTGGGGAATTGTTTTTAAAAAAAAAAACTACAAAGCTAAATTCTCAACCAACTTAATATAAAAAAAATAAAATCTACAAAGACTATTTTGAAAAAAAAATTAAGAAATCATTAAAAAAAAACAATGTATGAGAATATTATAGCAATCCATAATATTCTAAAGAAGAAAACTACATAATTAAATTTTCAACCAGCTTAATATTTAAAAAAATTTAGCTAAGATAATTTTGAAACAAAAAAATTAAGAAAAAAATGAAACAAAAAAAAGAAGAAGAAATCAATTTTGGGTTAAAAAAAACCATAAAAATACATGTTAAAAAAAACAAAAGCAAAAAAAAAAAAATTGCTGCTACAGTGAAAAACCTACGCGTTTTAGAGTTCTTATTAATATAGAAAATGCCCAAACCTATAACCTATAACTCACGTATAGACTATGGGCCTGTTTGTTTCTGCATTTTAAAAGCGTTTTTGATAAAATTTAAAATTTTTATATTTTTTTATTAACTTCAAATTAATATGTTTTTAGTGTTTTCAAATCATTTTGATATGCTAATGTCAAAAATAATTTTTAAAAAATAAAAAAAATCATTGGCATGTATTTTGGCATAAAAAACTATTTAAAAAGCAACCGCAACCACACTGCCAAACACACTCTACATACGCTCCTTACTAAAAAACACAATACACAACATCATCACTAGCATCACAAAATATGACCGCAGCTCTCTGACACTGGCGTGTTAAAAAATTCACTTAATATATTAGAAAAGATTATATTATGATTTTTAAGATATAAATAAAAATTTTATCACATGTTAAAAAAAATATTTTATACATACTAATCTAATATATCTTGATGCACAAGAATCATAATTATTTGGATTATATGTTGGCTAACATGAAGTGTCATGTCGATCTTGTAACACGCTCTCATGGTGGTGTTATGAATTGCTTTGTTATGTTCATGTACCAAGACATGTAGAGATCTAACTTAATAGACAAGTACAGCTCTATAAATATGCAATTTCTCTTAGCATGCCACAAATTAACATATTGTGGATGAACCACTGACCAATAATCTTCATCTTTACCTTCAAATAAGTGTGTCAATATCATTAGGTGAGTGTTGATGCAATCCAAACTGGTGCATTACTCGATCAAGGCAATGCACCTGAACCATGACAAAACAATGTATAGGAACCGTTAATAACCATAAATCACTTCTCTCTGTGCATAATAGAGATGCTCTTTCAATCAATCGTCGATGTACGATGCCCATATCACATATGAAATCATAAAACATGTATATTAAAAAAAATTCACATCAAGAAACAAAGTTAAATAAGAAAATAAATAATTAAGTTCACGTATACCTAGTAAAGCTCATGTGAATCCACCTTATCCCAATAAAACTCGTGAATATAGGTGAAATTTTGTGTAAAACGCCTAAACCCCTCCTAACCCAACTAACATGTTCAAAATAGTTGAGTTAAACAATATTTTATAAAAAAAATAAATTTAATAATGTGTTGATAATTATTATTATCGAACTCCAATTAAAAATCATCTTTTTGTAACCATATCAAGCATTTGATTTCTCTAAATACAGGATGATCTATGTGAAGATACTCCTAAGAATATAACTTTATATTTACAATAAAAAAATTTAGTAAATATTTAAATTAGATGACCTATTTTATCCCTTTTTTTGTTTACACAGATAGTAATGTTTGTCCATCCCTAACACCTCACATCTGGAATATAAATAATTAAACATAATTTTAACCTCTCTTTTGTTCTCGTTGTTCTTGCAAATAATTGCAAAATTGCCTTAGTCAATGTGCCGTTTATTAATCAGGGATAAAAAATAGTTGGTCCCTCACTAAAGATGTTGCATTACTCCGCAAAACTTTCAAGTCAATTCAGATAATTGTATCTATCAGTCATAAGGATAAACGGGTTTATTATTATTATTATTATTATTCTTAAAAATTTATGTGTCCTTATTGAATTAAAATTAGGCATAGATGTTATTTGATGCCACTAAAGGTATTGCCGTTTTCATCATATTCCTAATATAATTAATTCTTTGCTGCACCTTCTTACCAAGTCAATAACATATATATATATATATATATATATATATATATATATATATATATAAAGGTTTGTAGTTGATCACAAGTCTTGGTGTGCCTCTTTCGATTTCAGAGTACACGACCAGGGTGATCGAAAGACGAGAAGGATGTCTATCAAAATGTAAGGATATGGTAAGGATAAGGGTGGACACAACATCTTGGATGGTGTTTCCTGAAGGGTCAAGGATAGGTATTTGGTCTTCATAGGTTTGTATAGAATTTAGAATATGTAAGTAGTCTGTTTCAGTGAGATGGTAAACCCAGCATCCTTTAAGTTGGCCAGAGAAACCTACAATAAAGAGTTTAGTTATGGCTTTGTCTGGGGTTCCTGTTTGGTTTTGTAGGCATTATCTGTCATGGTCATTTGTTGGAAGGTGTTTAAGATATTGTATTTAGACATTCCATCTATATTCCATTCATAGAGGGAAGAAGCATATATATATATATATATATATATATATATATAAGATTCGAGCCCTGTGGTTACTAATATAATAGTTATTGGAGGCTTACATGGTCATTAACTTCAGGGCCCGTGGAATTAGTCGAGATGCGTACAAGTTGGCCCGGATATCCACGTTAGTATATATATAGACACACACTCTATCGGTTCAAATTCCCATTCAAAGATGTTTATCATTTTATGAAAAAAAAAATTTTGTTTGTGCTGAGATTGTCTCATTTGTACATGAACTTTTCGAATGCTTTAGTAACCTTGAATCCGAAATTCAAAACCATATTGATATTGTAAAGAATCGTTCGTCTACATATATTATATTGCACCAATGCATGTCGTCGTATTTTGAACAAGTAAATTTGTAATAACTCTTAAAAGCAGCATGAAAAAAAAACAGAGAAAAATATAAAGATATAAAACCCCATATTGATATAGGATTACGAGTCTCCTTAAGCGGTGAAAGTATTACAAAATACATTAAAAGGGTTTGGTAAATCATTATAGCAATTCATAATATTTATTTTTCATTTTCATCCTCTAATTTATTTGTTTTCTAATCTCAATCTTTTATGTCTAATTTCAAGATTAATTTATAAAAAATTATTAAAGAAAAAAATTAACAATAAAGATAACAAGGAAAAATTTCATAGTCAATCTCAAATTTGATTGAAATGATTCTCTTTAGTCCACCTAGTTTCTTTTTTTCTTAATTTACAGTCCCTTGAGTTTTTACAATTATAATTTTGGTTTAAAAAATTTATTTTTCTTAACATTTCAATATTTGGGCTTGAATAAAAAAGTTATTTGATAACAACGAATGAGAGGTAAAGTTGGTGAATGACTAATTTTCGGAGACAAAACTCATTCTTTTTTGTGACAACAAGTTTCATTCGACGAGAAAGGTTCAATGATGGTTGTTTGTTTTTTAAATATGCCCGAAAATGTAGATTGGAATCGAGTTATATTTTTTGTATTCAATTGATTTTACTTTTTGAGTAATTTCAGAGTGTTTTAAGGTTGGTATGTGGTCTATGGAGATTTTTATGGTGTTTTTATATAAATATGACTTGAAAAATAAATTTTAGGCCTTTCCTTGATTTTCCAGCCACATGTAGTTATCAAATTTCGAGTTGTCACTCATTTAATAAAAAAACCCAGGAGAGGACAATGTGTTGTCCGCTCCTGAGGCAAAAAAAAAAAAAAATTAAGTGCAAGCGTAGGCTTCCAGACCCCGACACGCCTAGGCTTTTTTAATAAGGCCAAAGGTGTGACCCTAACCCATTAGTGCTTGTTCTTTTTTGTTATTTTTTTATTTATGTTTTTTTTTTAATTTATCCTTTAATATTAAGGTTTTATTGATTTTTTATATATATATTTTTTTTCAATTTCACCATTCAATAAAACTTCATAATTTGTTTCAATTTATTTTATTTAGATTTATTGCAGCATGATAGAAATGTCCCATGTTGATGTTCATTTATCCAAGTGTTTATTTGATTATCATATAATGAAGTAAAAAATAGTTATTAAACTCATTAAAATTCATGACTCGAGTCGTGGATTTAGTAGGTTAAACTGTGAAACCTGAATTGGTCCAATGTTTCGTCTTCTCAATAAATAAGATGTCATCTTAAATTTTTTTTTGTAAAATCAAACCATATTTTTATCAATCGTTCAAGTGTTTTTGGACCCATCAAGTCATCTGAATTATATCAAAATAACTTTCAAATAATTTAATTTAAATAATAGGCTAGGTAAGAAGTCGAGTCAGGTTGGCAGGTTTGGTAACACTGTCAAGTATTTTTTTGATCATCTAGATATTTTTCTTCCAAATTTTTGGTCCATCTGCAATGTAGTCCGGGACAATTATCTTGTTTGGTGACTAAAACCAAAATGAGGGAACCGATCACATGCAGATCACGTGGACATAAACCGTCCAAGAAGGTAGATGTACACAACTCAGCCGACAGGTCATCTATGTAAGCATATGTGAGGCACGTGAAAGGTGCATTTGGTACTCTACTTTTTATTATCCTCACGTGACATGTTGGTTAGCTGGTGCTGTGAGAGTATTATTATTATTATTATATCTTAATTTTATTAAAATGGATTATAATCCAAAAACCGAAGGAGGACGCTCTATTCCATCATTTTATTTGTTTCACCTGCAGAATCAACCTTGATTTCCACCGAATATCTGCTCCATTTCCATCAACCTGAATTTCCACATCTCTTGTAAGCCCTAACCTGCTGTTTTATTGAAAATACTTTCCATTATTGTATTGCATTTTGCCATTTTGTTTGGCATCTATCTTGTTGTTTTACCTCTAGTTTGAACTGGCAGAGGTACACCTGTTTGCTTGCCGTGCCATGTAAAGTGGGAGAAAGATACCTAACCCTGCCAAAAAAAATTGAAAATGTATGGCAGGACTTGTGCGGACTGAACTGGAGAAGTGCTCAGAAGCTCTGTGTGTAAGACAGAGATTGTCCTAGAAGACAACAAGCACATGCCTTTTTGACCCTCCATGTCCTGATCTACGTGTGCCTTGAATTATTGAAGGTTCAAAAATAATTAAAGGACTGTCCCCTCCATCCCTTCCTACCTCCTATATCTACTAGAAAAATATATGGTAGGTGCAAAGCACAAGAAAGAATCAGCTGATTAACCTGCCTTGCTATGAAGAAGCCTGACATGTACAGGCAAAACAAAGCAGACCTAGATGGCCAGATCCAGAGAAGATTATATCCAAGACACCATAAAATTGAATACACTTGGTTTTCTGGTTTTTGCAGCTTGTCCCACATGCAATACTACTGCCTGTATGTTATTTCCACAGATGGAGGCGACTGCCTCTTGACATTATTGAAGTTAAGAGCATAGTTCATCGAAAAGCATTAAGAGGAAGAAGACGAGCCAATGTCCTATCCAAAATAGCGATATAACAAATTATGGCATTCTACTGTATCTTTAATTCCGGCTCATTGAAAAACAAAATAGCAATCGGCTATCGACTCTTGACCCGTTGGCTACGAAGATTTAAACTACACGTTACGAACCAGGGGCTGTGCGTATCAATACCATGGACTCTCCCTCTGCTTCTTACTATGGTTGCTTTGTGGTTTGAATACGAGTAATTTTGCTCTTCGACCATGCCATGATTAAAAGAAAGTGCCAAATTGAGCTACAAAGACATGCCCTTTGATTGAGCTAAACAGACAGGCAATGAAGCCAAGAGGATAATCATCCAATTTTCAAATGCAATCTTATCATGGCTAATCAAATTGTTCTGCTACAAGTATATAACAAATTTCAAACGTTGTTCAGGGTTCAAGCTCTGAGCAGAGCTGCTATAAACTCCATATCTCCAGGGAAATGCTATTTGATTAAAGTGAAAAAGATTAGAGGAAAGATCAATTCCACTTCTTTGCTGATAGCTCTCAATATACACTGACTGACTGTTATAACTTACTCATTGCAACATCACATTGAGATGGTTATCCATTCAGACAAAGGAAGGGAAAGCATGTGGCTTTGATGGGTACTGTTGTACCGAGTCATTTTACTCCCACAGCAGACATGCCGCAATGGGCTATCGTTGACAATTCTCATCCTTTTTCCTCATCTTGAGGCTGTCTTGGTAGCTATCATTGAGAATTCTCATCCTTTTCCTCATGTTGAGTCACCATTGCCTCGTTCTGCTCAGGCTTTAGTACAGCATTCTCTTCACAAACAAGAGAAAGCATATTAGAACCACATGTCAGATCAGTGAGTATCTGTGACTCGTCATCTGGCTCTCCTGGTTTGATATCTTCATGGTTATTGGGCTTCAATTCAACATTCTACATCAACAAGGGAAACCGTTTTTGAATCACCTGTCATACCGGAAAGTTTATGTGGCTCGTTATTTGAGGCTACTGATGAGGTATCTTGGTGGTAGTTCAGAGTTTCAGCATCCCCGTGAACTTGAGTTTGAGAACTAGACAAAGGAGGAGATGGGTTAGCACCACCCAGCCCTTTAGAAAGACAAACATACTTGAAGACGAGTTGTTTGTAATTATTTAGTAGGTCTTCTACATCATTGATTGTTAAATCGACAACGTGGGAAAAAACAAGTATGGGTATTCTCGAAATACTTGACATGCCAGATCCTCCTTCAAAAGCAAAGTTGCTCCTTTATTCTCTATATCTGAGAGTGACGAGATTTTTTCCTTTGGCGACTCATCTTTGGCATGTTGCACATCCTTACTTGTAGATGTCGCTTCAGAAGATCTGGATCTCTGACTGAAGAGTCCCTTTCCTTCTTAGAGCTCAAAGCTCGATGTTTGGATTCCATAAGTTCTGCTTTGGAATTGTTTCCTGCATTTTGATTAGACAGACCATTCAAATCAGTTGAAAGGCCAGCAAGGTCTCGAGCAAGTTCCATGTTTCTTTAAAATTCAGAGTCCTCCATTGAAATGGATTTTGCATCAATGTTTGAGATGAAAGGTTCTGCAGAGAGCACTTCTGTAAGAAAATAGGCTGCTTCCCCAACTAATTGGGATTGATGCGGTAGTGTTAACATCATATTACTATGATGGGTTATAGCAAAAAGAAATGAATCCCAAAATTCAAGACAAAAGATGATTGACAAAAGTCATGGCCACTTTATGGTGTTCCAGTAAACTCCTAATAAATAAATAAAAGAAGATTAGCTCAATTTGAATTGATGAATTTCTTGGCAGTTTCTCTTTTGATTTCCTCTTGAATCAGTAGATTATAGTGAATGTTTGTCTAACAGTTGTTTTCTTTTTTTCCATTTATATGAACAGTTACAGATGCCCTGTACAATTTGTAAATGAACATATTTGTGGGTATTTCATGCTAATCAAATGCACTACTTTTACCTTAGAGAAAATGCTTTAGATAAATAATTGACTGATACCAATACGACAAAAATATTTAAAGTTGCTTTATCATCACAAGACATAAACATGATTGGATCCGTCTACAGAGCTCTATAACCTGTATATTACTGGTTTTGACACCATGCGTTTAAAAGGGTAATGCTGTGCACCGGCAATCCTAACAATGTGGAAAGAAAAAAGAAGTCACTTCCATCCTTGCGCAATTAGCAAGATTCTAAATGTCGAAAAAGATGCGCCTTCCATAATTATATTAATGTAAAAAGAGAGAGCAGTGGCAGGGCAGGGTTAACAACAACATCTCATCCAGACAATGTTTCAACGGCAAAAGTTGCTGACAAAAGTAAGTAAATCTGCCTCTTTTAAAAAGGATAAATTAATGTCACTGGTTTAGGTTGTTGCTTTTGTGTTTCTGGACTTGTGGCTTCCAGGAAAACATCCATTATTCAAACATGGATTTACAAATTGCATCTTGTGCAAAGGGGAAATATTATCCATGCAACAAAAAGAACACCAATGATAATGTAAAGCCATCAACTCACCAGCCATGATGTTTCGTTTTGAAAGGCCAGTTTAATATCTAACTTTTCTGGTCGAATGAACTGCTGAATCAAGGGTATCTTCTCAGAAAATTGCTTATCAGCTTCAATGTCATCTGGAACTGAAGCAAATACACGGGAAGATAACTTTGTCATGACATATTTCTCAAGTCCCTGTATATTAACGAAAGCCCAGAGTAAGAAATCAACATCAATGAGAATCACCATCCATTAGTCACGAAGTAATCACTTTTACAGGCATTTTATGATTATTTTCTCTATCTCTCTCTCTCTCTGTTCCTTTTTTTTTTTTTTTTGGAGGGGGAGAACAGAACGTTACTCTGTTTGAAATCATCTGACTAACTTGTACCGAAACATTAGTGTATCAGGTTTTTGTATCATAATGGAATGTCATCAAGCTAAAAGTCAAACAACTCCCTTCACCAGCACTCTCGAGCTCCTCCTCGGAACAACCAGCCCAAAGCGGATGAGCCTTGAAAGCCATTTCCATGTTGGCAAGGAACTCCTGTACGAGAGCACTGTCCCTTTCCGGATCAGGAGCATGATTTGAAAAGAAGACAATGAAGCTTGCATACAGAATTAAAATCCCACAATCAAACCTTCTATTGTAGGACTCAAACAAATCCATGGAAAATTCAATAGGTAGAAAAGGTATAGAAAAAAAACTGCCTTCTCAATTCCAGCAGCGAAGTAGTAATAATTTTGCTCCCTGTAGATAGATTGATCCCAGGTAAACTCAATGTGTGGCATCTGGACATGACAGAGACAAACGGAATTGAGCCCCCGATAGAAAATTCAAAATTCGAGGATCCAGAAAAGCATTCTACATAAACCGTATCTAAATGTTAAGATGTATAATTATTACCACCAAAATTCAATTCAATTCTTCTCAAAAGGAAATTGCTTTTTTTTTTTTAGTTTAACATAGGTATTTGGATCAGTTTGCGCGTACCTCAACTAATCCCACTGGTCTTAAAATTAACAACCATGTAAATTTCCAGTGGCATTATATAAACAATCACAGGACTCAAACCTGAAACTATAAAAAAAACAAATCTCTTTATTTTAAATTATTGCTATCCCAACACCCCTATTCTTGCTAAGAAAGAACCCAGTCGTTCCTAGTGGTATAATTATCCTCTCTACAGTGCTTTTAAATAACTTCCAGAGTTATGTGGCAAAATTGCATTTCTTTTTTAAGTATAAAAAATTAAGCTGGGTAAAGTAATTGCATCTCATTTCGCGGAAAGAAAAACATCGACAAATCCGTTCAAGGAAATCGCGCAATCCCAGCGATGTGTCTGCGTTCTCCATGAATTTTTTTCTTGAAATTTCTGTTTTTAGCAGCACTCTGTTATCTAGCTTATTAGCTATTAAAAAAAATTATCAGGCTGATTTTTTTCCTGCTCTATCCTATCCTATTCTATCTGTATTCAATTTACAGAGAGAGAGAGAGAGAGAAGGGAAGGAAGAGATTTCAATTTCAACTGACAAGAAAAGTCCACTGAGAGAGACTTCAGTTCACTGACTTCGAGACTTCGTCGAGAGAGAGAGGTGCAGGAACAAACGTCATAATTCGTAAACAATAACGTTACTATATTATTAATTACCAGCTGAATCGGTTAGCAAATTTAATTTATTTAACATTTAAATTAACAGATAAAGGTGTTTTACTATGATTTCATTTTAATATTGTTTTTTATTTTTTAAAAATTTAAATTTTATTTTTTAATATTTACTTTGTCAAGCTTAATAATTTATTTTAATAATATTTTTTATTTTATTTATTTTTTAATATTTAGTTTGCCAAGAATTGAAATTAATAATTTATTTTGATTTGTTTTATATAAAATTATTTAGTCTCATGATCCGGGTTATTAGTTTAGTGGATTAACCTGATTGATTTGAATTTTTTTAATTTAATTTTTTAATATTTTATTTATTGTGTATTAATATTTATAATTTATTTTTTTTATGAAGTTATTTTGATTTTATAACTTAAATGGCATGAATCATTGTATTTATTTTTTTTAATTATTTTTAAAAAAATTATTAAATTAATTAGAAATTATATTTTATAATTTATTTTAATTTATTTTATATAAAAATTATCTCAAGTGGACTAATCACCACTCTATGAGAGCAAACAAAATGTAGCTGACTTGCCATTCTGGTCTAAGCCAAGCTCGGAATTTGCCGAAACCTGGAAATACAAAGCCATCAAAACCGGAGAATCGAACTCAATCATTAAAAACTTGAATGTTAAAATTTCCATTGATGATGATAAGAGTTGCATCAGAATTCAGAAGCAGAAGCAATGCCATCCTTTTCTTTTTGCCCCCATTTTTCCAAATAAAAAAAGTTTTGCCTGTTCAAAGAAGCTAATGCTACTAAAGAAAACTTATGCCGGAATGCAGCACGCCAGCTAGTGTGTGTATCTATATCATAAATTACATTTAACTATCTGTTTTCCTGTTTTCCCCAACTAAGTATCTCAACTCCCAAGTCCCTATCTGAAAGTATAGCGTTGGGGAGTCCATACACCGTGCACCCTCCCACGCCAAGAAAAAAGCTGGAAGATTTGTGGATCACTATCTTCTAAAACCCATATTTCAATGCAGGTTCCGATCAAAAGTTTCTACATAAATAGCCATTCCAAAGGTCTTGCTCCAGCATTCTTCAAACAGGCATCATTCAGAAGTTGAGGAAGCAATATGTTCAAAATTTGGAGACATGTACCATATCTGTGTGGACTGCCTTATCTCCACTCTGCATCCCGCCTACGTACTAATCACAATTGAATAACTTCATAATCTGGTTGCCACCAAATACAATCCCATCTAATTTAAAAGAGAGCACTCCATACAGATCCGTCTGCTTCACCACATTTTTCATGAACGAATTTGATCCTCTCCACTGATTTGCAGATTCCACTGCAGCTCCAGTCAAAGGATGCAATGCACACATCACCTGCTTGTGCCTTCCACGCACAGTCTGAAGTGGCAGAGTATAAACACCAGTTAAAAATAAAGAGGATCATGTGCGGATGAAGAAGGAGAAGGGTAGAACCATATAAATGCATAGTTGTTCCAGACATGTCATTTGCAAGATTAGATTAAAAACCCAATATTCAGACTTGTAACAATCTTAAGCATGAACCACAATCCGTTCTCCTTTTAACATTTTTTTTTTATGTTACTAGCTACAATTCAATTTAAAGCTAAAAAAGCTGTTTGCACCGATAATTTGAGAGCAATACCTGGTGGTGTCCCACAGCACATGCTGTGGTCATCAATGTGCTCAACCTCAAGACCGATAAACCATGCACCAAGAGACACATCTTCATTGGCATACTTATGCAATATGGGCCTGCAGTAACAGCAAGAACCAGAACATAAACTGTCTTGAAAAAATCAATAAAAAAAGAACAACAAGTGAGATGCAAAACATCAAAATTGTGATGCTACTTGATCCAATGATCTTTCATGCTTTTGTACTAAATAGACCTATAATATGTTCCACAATTACACAAGAGATTAGATTTTTGTAACTACCATTTGGAATTGAACATAATTTTTTTTATCAGAACCTGAAATTGATTTTCAAAAAATTTGATGCCAGGTCAAGTATTAACAAAAATAGAGCTCAACAATCTATACATGGCAGGCCATAAGGCGAATCACGCCAACCAAATTCCTATTGGAAATTGCTATCCTTACTGGTTAAGGGAGATATAAGTGGCAAGTTCTTTTGAGATAGCATATATCTGCCCAGTTGCATGACGGAAGTATTTGTTCCCTTCCTCTCCAAATTTCCAATACTCTGGTTCATGATACTTGACATTCCTATAGAATAGAAAGGAATTTTAAGATATATTTAACACCAATTCATAGAGACAAAAAGATAAAGAACATTAATATTCTCATCAGTATAGAACTAAGGGTCTAGAAGAATTACTTTTGGGAGAGAACAGGTCCAGATTTCATACATCCAATGTATACCCTGGGCTTTGATCGGTGGCGAGCAAGTGTAGAAGCTAGCATACCTACAGAAGAAAGAAGTGTGTGAGATCATCTTAGGTAACGGGGAATATTTTAAGGAGCTTATGTTTTTGAAGATGCTAAGAACCAGTGCATACCCAGATTAACATGAACATCATCATCCACCTTGACATAAAATTCTGCATCCCACTTTGCAACTGCTGTGGAAAAGAAAATTTTTGTTTTTGCAGACAATTCATGGTATCCTTCAACATGCTCCTACAAATTTTAATATAATTAGATCCGACTCCTGGCATAGTATATCCTATCTTTCAAGATACAGAAAAAGCATCATAGTTTTCTTACCAGCCTAAGGAAATCCTTATGTTGAGCATCTTCTGAATCAATGGCTCTGTCTAAAATGCTGTTGGATGTTGCACTGAAACAATAAATACAAATACCATTAAGGTCAATTTCAATTCAATTCAATGGAGAATTTTGTGCAGATATCCATAGTAAGATACAGCCTCATGTCAAGTCAACTTATCATGTTTGTATTAGTCAGGGTGTTCTAAAGATGATCTTTCAGATCAACTACTTGCAATTTGCAAGTTATATCACTGGATACTGCCATTCAACAACACTACAGAAACCTCAGAGACAGGAACAGAAAGCAATGAGGAGGAAGAGAGGAAAGTAGCAAAGGACAATCCCTACTTCCCTCATCTTCAGAATCTAACCTTTAACTCAAACCAAGCTCTCAAACACTGACCAATTTTCTTGATTATTCATCTAGGGAAGTGTGTATTAGTAAATAACTAACATTCCACGAGGACAAATCTCTTAAGAAAAAAATACCACCTGACAGCATGCATATAAGATCAACCATCTCAAAGACTGATTAATTACTTGCATGGACCACATGAAGCCTTGATTTCAGAGAAATTATGCAGTTAAAAGAGTAAGGGCACATAGTCTGTGTATTTTATTGTTATGTATCCCCCACTTCTTTCCACATGAAAAGATCGTGGATAGAATGATGACTGAGCATCATCATCAAGTCTAGCTGCAACGTATAGCCACCATATATGCTATATAAAGATGCAGCAAAAAAGTGATGATACATTCACATTTGCCTCTTGGAAAAGACAGTGATACATTCATTAAATATATCTAGCAAACAAATTGACGATTCCACAGGAACCATCTTAATCCAATGAGTTTGACGTGCTTACAAGATCAAGTCTTCTAAACCACTGCAAATAAAAATGTTTCCTACAGATGGTGTCAAGGTAATAAAGAAACTTCTCAGACTTGCACAATAAATGATTAAAAGGGGCAAAGACAAATCAATTCACCTATGGCCAATCATGAACCGGACAATAATACCCTTCTCGCGCTCCAATTGGACAAGCTTCTCCCCTAATCAATAAACAAAACAATTTGAAAAATGACTAAAACCATCAATCTAAAACACCTGGTTTTTCAGAAACAAACAAGAAATGCACAGAAGACAACTAAAACCTTGAGGCATCCAAGTCTCTCTGACAGAATCACGTCTCTTTCTACTACTAAAAGCAGTGTTAATCCCAATAACCATGAACACTTTCTGCCTTGGTACGGGAGCAGAGCTTTTCAAACTCATCTCTTGAGAACTCTTAGATGCTAATTGCGTTTGAAGCACTGCAATTGACTTATCTAATGATCTGGTAGGCCTCCAAAAAGTCCACAAAAGTGAAACCAATGTTAACAAAGATGGAGAAAATGAAAATAGAAAAGATAAATTAGGGTCAGTGCAAGAAACACTCACTGAATTACTTCATGGGTTTTCAAAACTTCGTCCATTACATCTTTATTCTGCGAGAGCTTCTAAAAAGAAAAACGATGACTTTAGAACCAAAAAGAAAGGGAAGAGTCAAATCAAAAGGATGGGCAAACTAATTTTGATGGTTTGCGATAAAAGAGAATAATAAAATAAAACCTTGTTAGTTGTGGAATCGTCATCGATGACTTGCAATTCTTGTTCATGTCGACGCTGGGATAGGAGCTGTTGACCGTTGGGTTCAGCTGAGGAATCCCATAATCTGCACACACGCACGCACGATGCAATTCGTGAACAAGATTTGACGGTAAGTAAAAACTAAAACAAAAATAAAAGGTCGAAAATGGAAGGGAAGAAAAAGATGCGTGAAGAGAGGGGGTGGACCTGTTAGAGAAGAGAATTCCAAGAGCGAAGCAAAATACACAGAGAAATGGAATCCATTTCGCAGGGGCAGAGGCTTTGGTAGTGACTCGGCCCTTCATTGCCGTGAGATAATTGAATAATTCGCAGAAGAGAAGATAAATTTCTAATGTCTTCCTTTTGTTCTTCTATTCTATTGTGTATACTATCGTATATAAAGAAGTACGCGGAGAACTATGAGTGTGTTTGATTTTTCTTTTTCCTTTTTCTTATTACATGGTTCGATGAAATTACGCGCCTTGACTGTCAAACGTTAGGCCTCAAGTATGCGACCTTTTGTCGTGCATGTCAGGGCGTGGATCTCACGTCGACGACACCTCTTCCTGGCCCAGTCAGTCACGCCACGATTTATGGTGGTTGCTGTATATGCATGCACCAACCCTAGTGCCCATGGGTTGCAAATGTTAAACGGGTTGGCCCGACACGCGGCAGTATAATGAAAGTGCCCCTTGAACACTATTTTTTATTTTATTTTATTTTGGACGAATTTGAAAATTTTGATTTAATTATAATTTGATATAAAGTGGGAAAATATTATATTTATGTAGCCAAAGTATTTTTTTTTTTGAAGTGAATTCCAGAAAAGTAAATTATTTTTTAATATTTGATAGTGTAATGAAAAATAAGTTGGAAAATACTTTCCAGTATTTGGTTATGTCATGGAAAATAAGCTGGAAAATAAATTATTAATATTTTATTTTTTCAAGTTTATTAAAATAATAATAAACAAATCTTACAAATTAAAAAGTTGAATGAGAATGAAATTTAAAAAAAATATAATTTCATAAATTATCTCAAATAAAATAAATAATAATCAAAATAATAGAGATCAAATCTAAAAAATAAAATAATTAAAAGATGAAGAAATTAAAATAATAATAATTACTATTTCATAAATTATTTCAAATAAAATAAGTAACAATCAAAATAATAAGGACCAAATTTTATAAATAAAAAATTTCAATTAAAAAATGATATGGAAAAAGAAAATAACAATTATAAAAATGAGGACCACAGTTAGTATAAAAATTAAATTCTAAATGATGAAATTGAAAAATAAATATTCAAAATAATATATATATATATATAGCAAACAAAAGTTCGATGATCAAATTTGATATAATCAGCAAATAATATAATATTTTTAAATTTTTCACAACTTTCAAAAAGTATTTTCCGTCCAAAATAATAGGAAAACACTTTCATGAAAACCAAGTCAAATTTTTCTTTGACTGGAAAGTGTTTTTCGTTGGCCAATTTTTTTAATGGCAAACAAACACAAGAAAGTTTAGAAAATAGTTTTCTAGAAACCACTTTTCAGGAAACAAATACACCGTTAATTTTTCTTATATACATACTTTGATGTTAAAACTAATTTTCATCTCAGTTTTTATGTGTGTGTATTTTAATTATCCACTTTATTCATTTTCACAGATAAAATATAAAATCCATGCAAATATTTCTTTCATCAATTATTTTCTGATTATAAAAAACGAGTTATATGTTTTTATTATTTTTTTATGGTACAGAAATTCTCAAAGAAAATTCTTCACTTAGACAGGTCCAAACCACGCGGTCCACGTCCAAACAAGGGCACATCCTTTTTTTTCTTTCGTTTTTTTGACCTGAAAACATTTATATGGATCTCCGCCTGGTAGGCTGGGACTACAAGAATTTTCAATAACTAACACGCGCCTCAATATATTTTGGAGTCCTAAGAAGTCACACCACGTCACCACCAATTCACACAAACATTTTTTATATTTTTATTAACAAACGTGTTTAAAAGACTAGAAGGGAAGTACTCGAGAGAAAACAAAAAACAAAAAAAAACCTTCTCCACACTGTTTGGGTTAGGCATAAACGGTATTAGGTGACACCAAACTTCATTGATTTTTATCTCCAATTCTTTTGATGTAGTTTTTTTTTTTTTTCTGAAGATATTTTGCTATAGCCTAACAAAAAGTCAATCCAAATTTTGATGATTTGTTGTTTTATTTTATCTTTTTTTCAAATTTCTTGCTTGGCTTGTTTTTCTTTTAATATATGAACATATGGATGGACATAAAAGTCCATAAGGACCGTAAATTTCAATCATGAGAAATAAGGAATCTTAGAAACAATGAAAAACTTCCCTTTTAAAATAAAAGGCAATGGAATTTAAGTTTGAAGGTATCCTTGACCTTTTTTCTCAATAAACCCTAGAAAATGACTAGCATCCTTGTGTTCCTTTTACTTTATTTAAAGGCTTTTAACTTAATTGATAGGCCAAATTTTGAAAATAAAAATACTATTTAAT
>Ga0325414_1001768_pt1 | contig 21380 bp, 6 predicted proteins | sample PopdelMetagenome_8_FD_206183 | JGI IMG/M metagenome (GOLD analysis project Ga0325414, IMG submission 206183) | Populus deltoides microbial communities from Bellville, Georgia, United States - Leaf-PdKOR-R3 | ecosystem: Host-associated > Plants > Phyllosphere > Phylloplane/Leaf | place: USA... | reverse complement strand
AGTAATTTAAATATTTTTATTTATAAAAAAATAGAAATATTTTATAAAAAAATTATTTAGAATAATTTTAATGTTTTTTTAGAGAAAAAAATAAAACAAAGCCACATTGTAGACATATAATTTTTATATTGTGGATTACAGTATAGATGTTCAGAGGAGTATGAAGCATTGTTTTTTTTATTTTTTATTTTAAAAGCTGTTGCAGCGTATTGAATAAATATATGATTATCAAATCTAAGACTATTAAGTATAAAATTAACGTTGGACTAAAATCTCTTAAATTTGACTTTTCAGCGAGATTCAATGCTCTATTAAAATGGAATTACTATCAAACCTAAAACAATATAATTCGGTTTGAACATCAAATCCAAAACCATTAAATTTGGAATTCCTGTTGGGTATCCAAAACCATTAAATTTGGAATTCCTGTTGGGTTGACTTGATTATAAAAAATAAAAAATAAAAAATATTTTTTATATTCTTTATATTTTTTTAACATTTAAAAATTAAAAATTATTGGTCTGTTACGGAGTTCAGACAATATTGTAGTATAATTTATCCGGTGATCGGGTCCCATTTGTTAAGCACAATCAGCACCGTTCATCCCAAAATCAGAGCTGCTTAAAATTCCCATACGGTTAGCCTCCCTCCATTAGAGAAGAAGTGTAGACAATATTATGAAAGTGTTTCTTTCTCCTCTTTTCTGTGACACCGCACCATACCTCATGCGCGTAACGATCAAACCGGCTCTGCACAAACAACAACAGCAGTAGCTGTGACCAATTATCGTTTTTCGATTTCGATCGAGTTAGGGTTTCTGCCTCAAATGGATAATTACGGTTTTCACGATGGTAATATCTGTAATATGTTGGAGAGCAGACATCGCCCTGTAATTCTTCTTCACTATTTCTCATACTTAATATTTGCCTAATTGTTACTTCGATCGAATTTTTCCTCTCTCGGTTTCTTAGTTAATTGTCTAGCTTTTTGTAGGTGTTTGGCCAAGATTGTACAGTATTTTTTATTAATTAATGTTTGAAGTTTAATTATAGACATAACAGGGTGTAAGTATAATTGCAAATGTGTTTCTTCTTTTGTAGGATGTTAATCACAGTTTACAGATGCATTCCTCACTGATTCGGAGACTCTCCCAAGAAAGAGAATTGGAGGTTAGTATGGGATTTTATTTTATTTTATTTTTATCCTTTTCTTTTTAGCCAACTGGTAGTTAGCATGGAGGCTTTTCCTTGCAAGTCATTCCGTCCACCACCGTAGCTGAAAACGGTGTTTGTTCTGAATATACACTTACTGATCATCAATTTCTTCTGAATTATGATTACCAGTTGTAATTTGCATCCTCTGTTTTAATGGATGATTGCTATTTTCCAGTTGATTGATTGATGATATTTGCAGGACACCTTGTTTAAAGCTATTTTTCCTAATGCAGCATCTGTTATCTAATTTTTTTTTTCCAGATTTTACAGCTTGATTATCTTAAAGTCTATCTCTCTCTCCACTGACAGGGGCATCAGGGTTGTGTCAATTCGATAGCCTGGAATTCTAAAGGTTCGCTCTTGATTTCTGGATCAGATGACACACGGGTATGATACCTCTTTATATTATTGAAGATTTCTTTTTTAGTGTTTCACGTGCAGTAAAAATATTTGGACTAATAAAAAGAAGAGTTGAATTCGTGTTATGTGTGAGATTTTGCTTGGTTGCAATTTGTGTTTCAACTTACTATGATTTGGAAGATTGCAGACCTCATAGAAGGGACCTCTACGATTCTCAATACATATGTTGTATGATTGGGTTGAACTAGCTGTTAAAAAAAGTGGGATGGGGTTGAGGAAAATGGACAGAGTAGAAAGTGACTAATGAGTAATGTTACTTTAGAGCTTTAAACTCCACTGAAAGAAAAATTTGATGCACTGAAGGAGAGGTTGATTGCTGTAGGCACACACAGATATTTTCATTTATTGAAAGAGGAGAGATATTCATCTTGCATCAATTTTTTTGCAGATGAATATTTGGAACTACGCTGGTCGAAAGCTTTTGCATTCTATAGATACTGGGCATTCTGCAAATATATTCTGCACTAAATTTGTTCCTGAAACATCTGATGAGCTTGTGGTTGCTGGAGCCGGAGATGCAGAAGTAAAGTTGTGATGAATTGAATTTTCTAAAGCTGAAGCTCTATTCTCGAGTTAATTATTTTGGTAACTTGCTCTGACCTTTTCTCATTTCAGGTTCGCTTGTTTAATTTGTCTCGCTTGAGTGGAAGGAGTCCTGATGATAATTCTATTGCTCCATCAGCACTGTATCAGTGTCATACAAGAAGAGTGAAAAAATTAGCTGTAAGATCTCATTGTACAGATGACCTAGTTGGCTAGTTTTCTGTGTGTGCTTATGTATTTTTTTCTCCAGCAGTGGGTCCCTCTGAACCCCCAAAACTAGTCCTTGGCTTGTTTTATGAACATGGAAAAACAAAATTCAAATATTTTTGCTTGTTAGGTTTGGCAAAATTTTCCATTTGTCTTATTGCTTTGGCCTTTTAGTAATCACAACCTTCACCTCCCTTGCAGGTTGAAGTTGGAAACCCCAACGTGGTCTGGAGTGCAAGTGAAGACGGAACACTTAGACAGCATGATTTTCGGGAGGGTGCTTCATGCCCTCCAGCAGGATCTTCCCATGAATGTCGCAATATTCTGGTTAGTTTCAGGAGAGCTGAAAATTCTTCTGTCTTGAATTTAGTTTTCCTGCTGTGTTGAAGTTTTGATAGCAATACTTTGGATCGGATAGTTATGCTGTTTTTGTGGTGAAATGCTTTTTGTTTAGTGTTGATTGTCTTTGATTGGTTGTTACCATTAGTACCATGTCCTGTCATTAATGATCATTAGAGGTGTCATCTTTCAGTATTTGAGAGTTAAAAAGAAGATACTTGCATTCATTTTCCATATGAGGCACACTAAATGTATATGTAGTAGTGTTGGCATCTGGGTTATTAGCTTAAGTTGTACGGTATACTTTTTGTCAAGTGTGGCAATGATGACTCACCAAAAGGTTGTCTAACTTGCGTGTGGAGCTAGGTTAAAGTTCAGAACCTCTCAATATCTATTTCATTTCCGAATAACATACCTTAATATGTTTAGTTCAAACCTTAGTCAATGTTATTTAAATATGTTACCACTATTAATTAGCTTGAATGCCAGCAACACGTATATTGCTTATGTTTACAAGTTATAGAGGTCATTTTTGTCCCTTGACCTTTTGATTAATGCAGTTAAAACATTCAGAAAACTATTTATGATGTTTACTTTATCTCTGTTTGCTTGCCTTCTGATTCTGGGGTGCTTGTTTGTGAAAATTTTCCCCTCATCAAGCCTCTATATTTGAACATAATTGTTTTTCACATTTAGTACGTGATGACAGCTTGACTTGCGGTCTGGAGCAAAGAGGTCATTAGCAGATCCACCTAAGCAAACCCTTGCTCTGAGATCTTGTGATATCAGTACCAGTCGGCCTCATTTGCTCCTGGTTGGTGGGAGGTCTGAGCTGATGCCATCTGAGTTCTATTTTTCCTAATTTTTTCCCTTCATAAATGTTGTTTCTTAACTGATTTCTCTTGAAATGTTTGCAGTGATGCCTTTGCTCGATTATATGATAGACGGATGCTGCCTCCACTGACTTCCTGTAGGAAAAGGATGTCCCCGCCACCTTGTGTTAACTATTTCTGCCCAATGCACCTTTCTGAGCGTGTCAGTTCATAATTTCTGAACTATCTTGTTGTTACTTAATTATCTGATCTGATTGTGAACTGCACCATCTTTTATTTATTGGAGAAGGAGAAAAAAGATGATACAATTCATCCTATCTCCTTAGATTATTGTGTTAGATCATGAAGATATAATTAGTTCATAGCATAACTCTTGAAATCCTTGTAAACTATGCTCGTTGGTCCGATATCATCTTCTTGTCAATTTGCTTTTATTTTATGGCTTGTTTCTACAATTATTCTATCCTCTCAATTCTCAAAGAAAAAATGTCATTAGAATTTATAATAATGTTACACTTGTGTATTTTTTAACTTCCATCTTGGTCTCCTTTTCTTTTCAGGGACGTTCAAGCTTGCACCTTACTCATGTTACATTTAGTCCAAATGGGGATGAGGTTCTCCTAAGTTATAGCGGAGAGCATGTATACCTAATGAATGTCAATCACAGTAAGCTCCTTCACCTTGTGAGCTTGGCTTTATTCCTGTTTAGTTTGTTTCTTCAACCTGCTAAGTGATATTTTTATAACTTGACTTGGTGTTGGAATTCCTTTGTAAACACTCAAGGTAGTGTCTACACTCCAGATAAACAATGTTGTATGAAGTTTCTGGTGTGAATTTTGAAGTCAATGCAATGCTAGCTTCAGATATGATCTACAATTTGATATATGGTGGTCGTGATTTGTGTGCTGAACTGTTTCTGTCATTAATCTTTTGTTTGTCATTTTATTTCTTGATTCTTTGTCATTCTAGTTATCAGTTGGTTATACGTTGATTAGTTAATGTCTTAAGTTGTTGTGAATTGCAGGTGGGGGCACTGCTGTGCGATATACTATTGGAGATACTTCAAAATTGATGACCTTCGCCCCTACACTCAATGGGCTAGAGCTACAACCGCTACCATCTTGTGTATTCAAACGTCAGAGTCATTCCAAAACCAATGGTTCTTCTATGGTGAGTTTCTTTGTTAATTATATTTGTTGTAGGCATATGTGTTGTTTTGATGCTAATGAGCTGGGGTCATGCCTGCTGTTCTTCATTTATATATTGATGACCAGTCTAACGTGGCTGTTACAGCTTGAGAAGTGTAGAAAGCTGGTTCAAATTGCTGAAAAAGCCTTAGAGGAAGGGACATGTTATTTCTATGGAATTGAAGCCTGCAATGAAGTTTTGGATGGCCATGGTCGTGTTATTGGCCCAGCGCTTAGGCATGAATGTCTCTGCATTCGTGCAGCCTTGTTGCTTAAGGTCTCTTAAAGATTTTGTTCATCAAGTTGTTTCTGCATCATTTATTTTTCATGGATTATCACTAAGGTACTGCGTTTTTTTATCTTCTAGAGGAAATGGAAAAACGATGTTCACATGGCCATAAGAGATTGTTTTAATGCTCGCAGAATTGACAGTTCGTCCTTCAGAGCCCTCTATTATATGTCTGAAGCTTTGTCACGGGTAAGCTCATTGTATGAATCACCACTTTGTCTCATCAAATATGCGGTTTGCTGCCAATTACTCAGTCAATTGCGCTGGTGAACCAGACTGATGGCCCTGCTGCCATCTTAATTCTACTCTGACCAAATATCCTGGATCATGTTTATAAAAGCATGATGTATAATATTTTGTTTTACCAATTATCACTTGTTTGGTGCATGCATAATATTTGGAATCTGAACAAATGAGCAATGATGAAAATGAGCTGATAATGTCATTTATTTATAACGATGAAAATGAATTGATGATATCATTTATTTATTGTTCTGTTATGGTTAGTTCCTTATTCCTAGTTTCTTGCAGCTGGGAAAACATAAGGAAGCTCTAGAATTCTCCATTGCTGCCCAATGTTCAGCACCAGGAAATACTGAAGTAGCAGTATTGATGGAGGATATAAGAAAGAATCTTGCTACAGGTTTGTATATTGCGATATCTAGTGCTTTTGTTGTTTCCCCTTAATTGAACTGTTCAGACAAGGAATCCATTTTGATAAAGAATTCAGCAGTTTTTGTAATACACTGAGTAACTTTATCATGTAAAGAATGTTGAACACCTTATTGTCCTTCTACATAATAGACTTCTATTTGCATTTACCAATATAAAGCTTTGATTTTGCGGGAACAACTTATAAACAACACTCTGTATTGGTATTTGTCAATTGCATAAAGTGAGTGCAACTCCAGGTGTCATCTCATTGTTTTACCTCTTTGTTTTTAACTCATGTACTTGCTAGAAAACGAGTTAAGCATTAGAAGAGAGATGTTGCTATAGAACTATATAGATTTATTTACTGCTCAGCCCTTAAGTTATTTGAGGCAGTGTATCAATTAAATTGATTCTGACTATACCTATCCAGGGTGTGTAATTTCTATGCTATGTATCTAATATAGAGAGGGAAGTGTACTCTGGGTGCTCTACATCCTTAGATCTCCTAATGTTTTCTTTCTCCTTTTCCACATCCTTGGAAACTCAACAAGTAGTAGATGCATTTGTTTATTGCATCTGCGCCTTATATATATATATATATATATATATATATATTGTGTTTAAACATTAGTAGATATAATATTATATGCTGTTTATCTCTAGGTCTCAATATCAGTTTTATTTGGATTTAAAGTCCACTTTGTTTTATCTAGTCAGTGTTGAATATAACAATCCATGGCAATTCATATTTTAGTTGCAATCTTGGGCCCTAGATCAATCATCTTATAATATAGCAATTACAAAATTCTTCTTTTAGTTATTTGAAAGTTGTAGAAATGGATAAATTGAATTGTACAAAATGTTAAATCTTAGATTTTTTCCTCTTAAGGAGAACTGTATTAGTTGATTTATTTGGTGTTTCATAACATTGACTGTGTCTCTTCCCAAGACTATATCTGCATCTGTTGCATATTTGCATGTCTAGCTGAAGCTGGAAAAAGTAGTAAGGACAATGACGGGGCAACAAGGTCTGAAACCCGAAATGGACGAGCATTGTCATTGAGTGATATACTCTATCACTCAGAGGCAAATAGTGAAGCTTCACATGATGGTCCAGGGTCTGATAGAGAAGATTCTGACTATGATGAGGAGCTGGAGTTGGACTTTGAAACATCAGTATCAGGTGATGAAGGGCGTGATGTTGAACCAAACATTCTTCATGGAAGTTTGAATCTCAGGATACATAGGAGAGGTGATTCAGCTAGAGATTCAAGCTGTACAAATGGTTCGTGTGGGTCGCCTTCATCATCACAAAATGATCGAACACCCTATCAGGTTAGCATGATCTTAAATAGTGATATTGTGTGTAGTTATGTATTGCTTATCAAAATATTCATTCTTTTTGAAATCTTGGGCTTCCTCTCATGCATGTTACTATTTGGGAAAAATCACCACTATTTGAAAGTTTACCTTGTAAAGGCTGGTTGGGTGTCCCCAAGGATGAGATCTAAAGGGGGAAAATACTAAATTTGGATATAGTTTCGACTAGCAGTTTAGTGTATGTTATAAGATGACTTATTTGTATTGTTCAATTCTCTGTCTCTACCTCTCACACACGCACGCACACAATGCACACGCATGCATGTGCACACACGCGTGTTACACGCTTGTGCATGCTCACAGATGTACATTCTTTTTTCACTCTGGTTCAGCAATTTTTCTCTCTCTCTCTCTCTGCTAGTTGATCTATTCTAAGCTGGTATTGCAGCCGGAGACTGTCATTGATATGAAGCAGAGATATGTCGGCCACTGTAATGTTGGGACTGATATAAAACAGGCTAGTTTTCTTGGGCAAAGAGGTTGGTTTCTTATAGATCTCCTATACTTTCTTAGCACTTAAGATGTAAATCAGTTTGGGTCGCTTTTAGTTCTTGATGTTAATAAAGTTCGGAATTTGTTTTCACATGATTCTTATTTTTATTGATATTTGATACCTTCCATAGATGTGCTGTACAATTGTTGCCTTTTCAAGGAGGTTCTATTGAAATGATGCATTATCAAGATTCCTGATCCTGACTGTTGTGTTGCTGAGGAGTATTGATATGCTTTAGTAGTCTTTTTGAATTTGAATGTATCATTGGCTCTTGCTTTGCAGCATACTTGGGATAATTTAGGTCTTAGTTGTAAGGTATAGCTGGAATGGATTATCTTTAGTAGTTTTAACCTATTAAAGTGACTGAATGTCTTCCTCTGTTAGGCAAGGTGTTTGTATAGGTGTTTGTATACTGGTTGTTTGCTGGAAAACGAGGACCATTGAGTTCTTAAGGTGTTTGTGGAATGCAGTTGTAGATTTTATGATGCTAATTGACTGAATGTCTGTAGCCTTGGGTCAGGTAATATGCTTGGTTTCTTCAGCTGCTGTGAATCAGCTGCCAGTACAAGTGGCTTCTTGGAAAGTGTTGGTCATTTTCCATAGGACCCCATTTTGCTTGCCTTTGACATGTGAAAAAGAAATAATCCTTACTAATAGTACACAGGAATTTGGAATGATGAAAAATCTGTTCTTCAAAGTGGACAATCATTAGGTGTCAATGAGGCCACAAAGAGGGAGGATATCGCAACCAGCCATAAAAACTAGGAAATTAGAAAGACAGACACTTTGGAGGGACAGAGTATATACTTCAAGCAAACCATGTAAACCTGATCAGGCAAATTGAACAATGCTTTATAGTCTGATTGAATGTTTTCTGTCACCATATCAGCACCAATGCAATGGATCTGGACACTGTATGCATCATAGATTGTTTGATATGCCTTAAGGGAAATGATTTGTGGCATGAATTTCATGCCATTTTTGTGGCATGAATTTTGTGTTCTGTAGCACTATGCCTTAGTTATTGTTAACACACCTTGCAGTTTTCTAGATTTTTTCTAACGTTGCAAGCAAGATCAAGTTAAGAGGCAGCATACCATTTGGTCAATTCTTAGTTTCTTACTATTGATTTGCAGGTGATTATGTGGCCAGTGGAAGTGATGATGGTAGATGGTTTATTTGGGAAAAGCAAACTGGTAGATTGATAAAAATGCTTCTTGGAGATGAGGCTGGTAGCATTCTTTCTCCATGTGACTCTGTTTGGCTTTTGCCTAGATTCAGTAGTACCTTCTTAATTATCATTGATTTATTCATCGTCTGCCTCACAGTTGTGAACTGCATCCAGTGTCACCCATTTGATTGTGTTGTGGCAACCAGTGGTATTGATAACACCATAAAGGTTAGTTTGATGGATTTGATTTGTTTCCATCTATTAAATTGTGCTTGGCTTGTGTCCTAGGATAAAAGAGACATACAAAAGGGACAAAATCGTGTTTGGTTGAAGAGATAAAGATGGAGTCATAAAAACAAATATGTTTCAATAACAGTTTTGAAGTGAATTTACACCCTTTCAAAACAGAAAGGACAAGGGGATGTATCCTCTCTGTCCCAACTATCTTTTGTCTCTTCTATCGCTATCTTATGGTTTGGTTTTCTGATTTTCTGACATGGTTCTAGATTTGGACTCCAAGTGCTTCAGTCCCATCGATAGTGGCTGGGGGAGCAGCAGGACCTGAAACTTCTAATGTGTTAGAAGCCATGGAAAGCAACCAGCGAAGATTATGCCATAATCGTGAAGCAATACTGTAAGAATATGAGCCCTTAGTTGTCCGCGTTCCCCAAAATTTATGTATTATTTTGTGAATTATGTTTTGCCACCCTCTCTGTATAGAGGTCCACTATACATGAAATCAACGAGCCTTTTCAATGTGACAACCCAAACTGGATATAAGAAATTGATTTTTCAAGAACAGTAATACAGCCTCGGGTCTGGGATTTATGCTCTTCACTTAACTTTGGTTTTGTTTGGTGAACTTTTGGATGCTGCCCTGGCACACCTTACAGCTCAGTTCAACAAAGTCTGTCTTGAGTACATATGGCTGGCCACATGGATGTTCCTCCAGTTCTTCTGTTGGAATCATTCATGTGAACCTCAATTCATTGCCCAGTTTTCTTCTCATGCTTGTATCTCCTACAGCTAGAAGAAATACTCATTGGGATAAATGCTTATCTAGCACCCCTCTTCTTCCGAATGCACCCATGCACATGTCTTAAGTCATAGATTTAATTATTGTTTTTTTCAGGACTAATTTTTTTATCCAAGTGACTCATTATGTTTACAAGGATTCATAATGTTAGTTGCAGCCCTTTTGAGCTTCTAGAACGGTTTCGGATGCATGAATTCACTGAAGGAACTTTGCACCCTTTTGAGTGTGCTCAGAGCTAATCGGGACCTGTTTGCACTTAAGCCTCCAGTTAAGTATCTGCATGCACACGAGGGTATAACTTCAATTTTCATGAATACAATAGTCATATTTGGACTTGCAGTTTAGACAAGTATCTTTGTTTTTATTATTATCATCAAGCTTTAATGGCTGAAACATATTGATGATTTTATGTTTTGTTGCTAAAACCCATTGAAACCCTTGTTAGCTGGTAGACTATAATTCTTAGTTTCTAAGAGAGATTCTTATACAGGCTTTATCTGTCAGGCACTGCATCATAATTTTGCTGAAAAGAAAGCCATGTCACAATGGTTGAATCCATTTCCATGATTGTTTTCTTCATTTTCCTTGAATCCTTGTACATTGTGTACCTAATTTTTTTAATAAGTTGTTTCACGTGTTTAACAACTTGTTTAAAGAAGTTAATTCCAACAAAATAATGACATCATGCTAAGGTTTACTTTGGATTATAAAAAGCATAAGAAATCAATGTAAATGGAAGTGATATGCATAGGAACATGATGAAGCAGCACAAAAAATCATAGTTATATTTGTCGTTTGGGTTCTAATTTGAGAATTGTTTGGATCACAAGGTCTCCAGTTTCAGCAAAAAAAGACTGGATGCCTTGTGAACCTCTAGAGAGTTATCGCCTGTTGCATGAACCCAAATCTATCACTGAAGGAAATTATATTTCTGAAACTGGTTTTTTTTATTATATATATAATTTTATGTTTACTTTTTTGCGATTCCAGAGTTCTTTTCAGTGTTGTGTGCTTCAGGAGATCAGTCACCTATTGCATGAACCCAAAACTATCACCAAAGGAAATTATTTCTAAAACTGGTTTTTTCTTATCATGTCGTTGCAGATTTATGTGCTGATGAGTGATGATACAAACGGAGTGTTGTTTTTTCGTTGTGCAAGGAGATAAAGGGAGGCTGCACCATAATTGGTGGTAGGAAACTAGTTGGCCATGTAAAGCCTTTTGTCCCATATCTTAATAAAGTGTAGCCAGTGTTAAATTATACCTCGTGCTGTACTGTTGTTATAAAGGTAATTACTTCTTGATCATGTAATTATTTTAAGACGTTTCTGTTTATTGCTGTATTTAGTGAAAACAATTCCTGCACAGATGACAATTTTTTCCATAGGTCTGTTTGAATTACTTGATTTTGCTTTTTACTCTTGCGACTCCAGAGTTACCTCACAGTGTTGTGTGCTTCAGGAGGTCAGTTTAACATCCTTGGGCATATTGTTAAATCATTCCTGTGAACGACTCTTTGTTATTGATTTCAGGCATGTGCATGTTTGAGATTGTGATGGTGGTTGCGGTTTAAAATGTTTTTTTTGTTTAGAAATGCATTAAAATGATTTTTTTGTAAATCATTTTTGAAATTAACACAACATTTGAAAATATACTCCCAAAACAGGGGAGGTATGATGAGACGAGAGTAATTTTAGTGAATAAAATCAGAAATGTCAATTCTTTTGTGCTTTTTTCGCGTGTCTTGTGCATGCCAAACATCCAATTTTATGCATTTTGATTCACGTGGAACACGTTCAGTTTTACTCACGATGCCAAGACGTGCCAGCAGTGTTTTGATGTGTGGTGTGGTCTCCAGTCTTCGCTTCATTCTTGGTCTGCCTTCGTTTCGAATTTTCAGGCATTGAAATGAGATGAGTGCTAGCTATCTTCTCCGTTACCTTCTCCCTCTCATTCCGGTAATTCTTCCACTTTTTAAATGCTACTTGCTATTTGTAACTTGTACTCTATATTTTTGTAATTGTATTAAGACTTATGACTAACAAGTAAAATGCATTACTTTAGGTGTGTTGCATAAGCCAAAGCTGTAGCTAGTAGAATTGAATAAACATCGAGATGTATTTGCTTTCTGTACAGAGTGGAAAAACAGACAAAGCAAAATACTGTGTTTATATTGGGCTAGATCACTTTTTTTTTTAATGCATAAAAAAATATAAAGATGTTGCTGAAGTGTTTTCTAGCAAAACCTGATGTACAATAGGTATTTTTTAAGATACTGAGCTGGTGATAATTTGAATGATACATATATATTTTTTTAAAAAAACTGTTGAGATGGTGATGCAAGAGATTGATCCAGAATAACTTTAGCTAACATGTATAATTTATGATTGATGTTAGGAGACTATCATAACTTAACAGTAATAAACTTTGAAGTTTAATTCATAATTAATTTAATATTAAAGAATAAAAATAAAAATAAAAAATCATTAAAAAAAAAGGATTTAAATCAACTTGGTAAAATTTTCAGATCTGCTACCTAGATCATGAAAACATGATAAATAGAAACTAAAAAGGACTTCGAAGCTAAACAGGATAAATAGGAACTAAAAAAGACTTCGAAGCTCAATGATGAAATTAAAAAAAAAATCAATCCAAAAAAAAAATGATTAGAGTCAACCTAGGTTAACTTGTAAAATTCATAACCTAAGTCATGAGATAACTTCATAGCAAGCAAATTGAAAGAAATTACAAAATCACATTCCGAACTAACTAAATGTTTAAGGATGAAATTGAAAAAGTTAGATTTAAAAAGGGACCCTAAAAATAAATGATTCAAGTCAACCTTTCAAACCTGAGACCCAGGTTATGAGATCGAGATTACCCCATACAAAGTAAATTGAAAAAAATTATGAAACTCAATCCCAACAAATCTAATGTTGAAGAAAAAAATTGAAAAAATAATTTAATAAAAAAAAGAACCAAAGAAAAAACAAATAACAAAAAAAAAAAATCAAAATTGACATAAAAGAATATTGACAAAGCATGGCATGAAACCAAGGCAAAGAGAGAAAAGAGAGAAAAGAAAAGTGGGTTGTCGGCGACGTAACACAACCTCTAATCCACCACACGCCATCTTCACTTGTAGCTCTTGTTATGATTCAAGAGAAATAACGGAGCACCACTTATAGGAGGTTGCACGCGCCTCCATATTATAAAGGTTCTCCTCACATGCTAGAGCAACCATTCTCCTACTGCCTATTCAATTTCATCCTTGCTTCTCTTTCAACTTCAAATTTATTTCTTTAAGCCTTAATTGTTTAAGGTTAGTAAATTTGATTTTTATTTTGTGAAATTGAGCATTAATAGTTCATTAGAATTTTTTTGACACTACGAGATCCATATATCTAGGCAACCAAAACAAAATATTAAGTCCAATTCCAAATACATTTAGTGTGAAATGATTAAATTGAAAAAAAAAATCAAGTGATAAAAAAAGGGTGAACATTTTTCCTTGCCAATTCAATTCAATCCATGATGCTAGCAAAAAAAAAAGGGTTGTGTATTTTTCTAATCTTCATATTCAATCCTCAAAGCTTTAATTGTTTTAAATCAATGAAATTTTATTTAATTTTGACAAATCAAGTAAGAATCGAGCAATGAAATTTTTTCTTTGACACCGCACGATCCTTTAACCAAGGCATCCAAAACAAACCATCAAGTCAAATCTTAAATAAACACAAGTTCAAAGGAACAAATAAAAAAAAATAGAGGGACCAAAATGAAAAGAGCCAAAGGATCTAAAAAAAACAAAGAAAAAAGAGAAAATGTTGGGGAACATTATGACAATCCAAAATGTTTTTTCTTTTGATGAACAACCTCTTAGTTCTTTTTCTTAATTAACAATGCTATTTAACCCAATTATGTTTTTTTTTTTTTTCATTTTTATGTCAAGTTTTCTTTAACTTTGATTTTCTATTATTTTATTTGAAGAATAAAAAACAAGAATAGGATATATTTAATTTGTTTTCCTTTAATGTTTTAGGAATTACTAGTTAGAGGCTTGTGTGTTGTCGCAAACATTTTTTTTTTCTGAAATTTTTATTAAATCTAATTAAGTTTATTAGGTCAACATGATGACTCATTGACCTGGTTTTTAGATTAGGCTAGGTTTCAAAATAAATTGGGTTGGGGTTGACCACTATAGCCCAGCTAACCTAGTGATTAACTAATCCAGTCAAAAATCTAGTGTGCTTTTAAAAAATAAAAAAAGATATGGACTTAATGATTAAAAAAATCAAAATTGGAATGATGAAGTATTGGATTGACCCGGGTTAATCCGTTCAAATCGTGACCTAGGTTATGGCCCTAACTAGTTTTAATAACCTTTTTTTTTAGAATTCATTTTTTATTTAATTAAAAAGTTATAAAAATAGGCATCTATAAAAAGATAATAAATAAAATTATCGAGAAGAAATGCATTTCTTTTACCTAAACTCTGTTTTCTTGTTAGTGCATCTTAGGAGTGTATGAGCGAAATGATTTTTTTTTTAAATCATGATCTCAAAAATAAGTTTTCAAAAACATTCAAGACAATGTCTCAATAATTTGAATGTGATTGAAGAAAAAATAATAAATATCATAAAAAAAATGTAAAAACATCCATAAAGAATTTAAAGAAAGCTAATTTTATTTTCATTGAATATTCATGACTGGTCCTTTATTTTTGCATATTAGGTATATAGGAATTGAAAAAAACATTGTGAATACTGACATAAAAACCTATAATATTATTTAATAACCATAACAAAATTGAACATTAATTTTAATAGCATGTTAAGTTTTTTTTAAATGCATTTAAATGAAAATAAAAAATAACACAGAAAGGGGTAGTTCATGAGCCAAGGATCTAGGGCTTATGCATATGGTCCATGGAAAAGAAGGACCAATGCGCGTGGGCCTGCAAGGCCAAGCTCACTCATCTGGCCTGAAATTGTGTTTCCGCTCGAGGATGGATGACATGTCATTCAACTGTTTTTTTTTTTAATAAAGTAGACAACACGCCATTAATTAATTCAAATTCTGGTCACTAGAGAAGTGGCTGGAAAATAGTGTTGGGGTTTTTTGGACCTAAAACATTATTTTCACCTAAAAACACGTAATAAACACCATTAAAAGATCAATAAAATAATTTATCAACTCAAAACACCCCTACATTGGTTCAAAAACACAAAATAAAATATAATAAAACCTTCTTCAACTTTGATGTACTTTTCTCGACAATATAAAAGCTAAAAAACACCTCAACAATATAAATATAGACATTCAGACAAAGAGAGGGGAAGACAACACATAAATCAAAGGAGAGATTCTTGCAAAGAAAAACCTAAGCTAATAATGAAAGGAGACAAGGAAACAACAAAAACATAAAAAATTTGCATGATGAAGTCATGAAAAACTTCACATAAAAATTAAACTTTTCATTACCTGCTATTTTGGAAAAAGATGTGTGATATTATTTATGGACTGTGTCTTGGTTTACTAGTTGTGGGGCTTGACCTATGACTAATAATTTACCTAAAAAAACAAGTCCCTTATGAAATGAGAGACTTTTCGATGTTTAAGTTAGTAAATATAAGCAAAATTTGTTGAAGAGTGAAATTGTTCAGTATGTAAAAAATTATAACCTATCTCGTTTACTTGTTGGCCCAAGATATTATAGACCGTGGTCACTATCACACTCACAATTGGTGAAAAAAATTGGCACCCATTATTTGTTATAATGCATTGCACTTCATTGATAGAGAGGCTAGTGATCGTCAATAATACATTGAATGAAAATAATAATTGATTAATAAAATTGCTGCTTAATATGCATGGAAAGTGATTTATATTTGCAATGTTGACCATTGGCTAAAAAAGGTGGTGACAACCCTACATTATACTTGCAGAAAATATGTTAAAGAATATAAAAAATATTATGTGTGTGGATGACACGATCAAAAAGTTGATGTCTTATCCCAAGTGCAGGAGTGTCAAAGTAATAAATAACCCGGCAAGACTGGGTCGAACCACAGGGAGGTGAACTATATAAATTATAAACAACAACAACAACAACAACGATGATGGTGGTGGTGGTGGTGATAAGTTAAAGAGGACTTTGAGATGTAAGATTAATGTGAAGATTAAACAATGATAAAAACAAATGTCAAGGTTAGAGGATCCACTAATAGTATTAGAGATAAGTAAAGTATAAACTCTTTATAAATTATCAACATGATCATATTAATTATCTAATTTACGTAACACCATACTTATAAATTTTATCGGGTATTCATGATGCTAACTTATGTTGACAACAAATCAAGTTCCTCTCATGATAACGATATCGGCCGAAGACTATGTAGGATCAAGTATTTGATGTACCAAGTGTTATACAACACAAATCTAGATTAATCATTTAACAAGCAAGGTATTAAGAATTAATAAGATAAAAATGATAAGACATGTTAATAGCAAACTTTTTTGGATATAAACATTAAAGTCCATGTTGAGTTTATATTATACATATTCTAACACCATTAGTGAAACTTTTTTACCTTGACATAATTAACTTAGCTAGATATTATGAAGAAGAAAAACATAAATGAACAATATAAGAAAATATTATGCACGGCTGAACCTATTAGAAATATTGTCTAAAAATAAATATCTTTTATGTTAAAAAAGAAAGTTCATCTATGTACAAGATGAAAAAAAATTATAGATGAATTAGAATAATTTCTTCAAAAATTAAATACTTAAGAAATAATTAAAAAAATATCAATTCAGAAAAGGCTAAATAAGACAAAAATAAATCACATGGGAGGGATACAAATTGAAACAAAAATAAGACATTTTTAAAAAGTATCAATATAAAACAATATAATTAGAAGAAAAAAATAGCTCAAGCACTGTAGCTTAACCCGTCAAATCTATGATCCGGGTCAGGGACTCAACTAGACTCAATATATTCAACCTAAATGTAAAATTAAAAAATTAAAAAGAAAAACAAAAAGGTTAAAAAAAGAGCCTAAGCGTGTGGGTGAGCCTTCAAACCTAGGCTCGCACGCCTGTGTTTGGTTTTAAATTCTTTTTATTTTTTAAAAGGACGGGCAACAATATTGTTTGAAAAAAAAGGTAGACAACACGTCACATGTTGATGCAAATGATGTGTCATTTGTGAGTCTAAATCTTAGCCACCACTATGGTGACAAGAAAATCAGGGCAAAGTTTTTTAAAATCTAAAAAATTGATTTTAAGTTATTTCAACCCAAAAAATCATGACCAATACAAAAAGTTAAAAAAACCAAAAAAAGTTTAAAAAACCCGAAATCAAATTGGGTTAGATTTGTTTTCCTCGACTTGAATCTTTTTTTTTTTCAAGCAACATTGAGGCTTCAAATAACCATCATCAAACCACTCTCGTCGCATGAAACACATGGACACAAAGAAGAACCATTTTGGTGGTAAAACAATGGCATTAATGGTGGTTTTCTCTCTCATCATCGAAATTCAACAATCTCTCTCTGTCTCTAGTTAAGGACTAAAAAATAATTAAAATGAATTTTTGTACCAAAATGAAATTTTCAAAGTTTAAAAGGACTTAAATTGTATTATTTTTAAAGATTAAAGACCTAAATGTTTTTTGTTTTTCAAAAATAATGGACACACCACTCATTATTAGTGCTTTTTTTTTACAAGACACAATAAAATAATTTGAGTCTACTCGCATTAACTTGAAAAATATTTGACCTGAGTCATAAGACTATAATAACTTCAAAATAAATCATGAAGTCTAATTCATAATCAATTCCATGTTGAAGTATAAAATTAAAAAAAATTATCAATTAGAAAGATAAAAAAACTCAAGTTAACCCTTCAAATCCGTGATGTAGGTTATGAGACCGAGCTAACCACGTATAAAGCAAACTATAATAAATTATAAAGTTTAATTTTTAATAAATTAAATGTTGAAGTTTGAGGTTATGAAAAGAAATATAGATTTAAAAGAAAAATAAAAATATTATTGAAATAAATAGTATTTTGTGATGTTATAGTTTTAGTTTATTCTATAATTAATTAACAGAAGTCTAGATGTTACCTTCTTCCCCGAAAATGGCGTGCTGCACATGTCAACCAAAACGTTGACATTACAATATATTAGAGGGGACCAGGGAGGGGTCGTATGTAAATTGCGAAGAGAACAATCTCATTTTGAGTTTTGGTGTTGCTTTCATGTTTGTTCATTGTGGTTTTCTTGTGGGCACGCATTAAGAATCTCTTGCCGTTGGTGCTTAAAATTAATTGGTGTAAAAAGGATTCAACCTGATTAGTGATTCCAGGAGTCTTCAGGGTCCCCTGTTTTCTTTCAACTCAGCAAAGAGGCGTATAAAAAGGGGAAAACTTTGGACTTAGGAGCCCTGGATTCGAGCTAGAGCTCCGTGTGGGTCTCCCACACTAACCGAGAAAAGAAAAATGATATTGGAAACTTTGAAGGGTAAAGATTAATGGGTTACGTTTTAAATTTATTTTTGTAGAGGTTAGAAGTTTGAATTTTATAAATTTTAGGGTTGTTAATTTCAGGTTCGTAAAATTAATCAAAATATACACCAACTAACTCAAACATTCATGTTAATAAGAATAAAAAATTAATACAGGCTGGTCTTGAAGATAATGGATCGTGTACTTAGTGTGCAAGGAACCATTTGGTGGCGTCTCATGAGGGTATCCCTTACGCACACGGTGGGGATTCAGAGATGACTTGATCTCAAAATGAAAGAATTTGCCTAGGATTTGATGTAAGAACATCAACAAGATACCCTTCATGTGCAGAGTCGGTGGCCCTTTGCATCGCAAGCATTGAGCATGTGGCTTCGCAATTCAAGATCGCCAATTAATTTCCCTTCTCCTTGAATTTTTATTGTTATACATGCAAGTAAGAAACTTGAACATGAGATCTTGGAAGGAAGCACACCGGTGCCAATCCTAACCACAACTCCAAAATCAACTTCTTCGCGTGCGTCCGATGACTAGAGCGAAAGAAGGAGTGCTTTCTTGACGTGGGAAATGAAGACTAGCACAATTGTTTTATTTCTTTTCTCGGCCTCACTTTCTGTTGACCAACACCTGTAGGTCCTCACAGCGTGAGAATTGGATCATCTGCCATCCTCTTATCTTATTTTGAAAAAAAAAGAAAAGGGCATCAATAATAAACTGCTGGAAAGAGAATGTTGTTATCAGCCCGCAACCTCAATAATTATATCTTTCCAAGGGAGGGATGTGAAATTAATAAATTACTTTCCAAACACAGGGACGACACCTTAAAAAGATAATCCAGATATTAACTTGTGCAATAAAAGACCCTCCCCCCCCTCACTCATGTATGATGCCTGTGGTGGTCTGTGGCACTTCTGCCTTACCCATCACCTCTAATTAATTCCCTTCACAAGCATGACAGCAAGCAAAGGAGGTACTTCGTCATCGCAATCAAGCCCTGAATGTTGCATGTGTGGCGACTGTGGTCTTCCTCATGAGCTTTTCCAGTGCAAAGTCTGCCAATTCAGATCTCAACACAGGTACCCTTCTAATAAAATAAAAACCTTCAAGCTCTTTCCTGAATTTTATTTATTTGTCAAGATCAAGATTTATCAATCTGGGGATTCTCAAATCGAGCTCCTTGCCTAATTTCCCACAGATATTGTAGCAACCTGTATCCAAAAGCAGAGTCTTACCAAGTCTGCAATTGGTGTCTGAGCCATGACACCAAAGAAAAATCGCAGAATTCTTCAAATTCCTCATCATCAAATAAAAATAACAGCGAAGATGACAGCAGGAACAACAAGAAAAAGAACGGTGACAATCAAGCAGGCCCATCAAAGAACCATAGAGGAACTTTGCGGTTGCAAATCAATAGCCCCATCAAGAAACAAAGGTCGCCAGAGAGATCACCATCAACCCGAAGGAGACTAATCACAAATGGCAAATTGGAGGAGAAGCTTAGAAGGACAAGATCCGAGGAGATGTCAAACAATGGGTTCACAAAACAAGTGTTTAGAAATAAGGTGAGAAGGTATAAACTCTTAGACGAGGTTTCAAGTTGATGATCATGATTCATCACTATTAATTTCTCTCAAAATAATAAGCATGAACATGGATTGATGATGCTTATCTGCAATGCTACATGTATACAGTATAGAGATCGTTATGGTTTTGTTTTCTTGTGGGAATCTTGTTCCCAAAAAGAACAGTTCATAGATGTAAATACTGATGATAAGTTCAATGTATGGAATATTGGAACCCAGAAAAGATTGTGAGATGTGGAGTGAAAATAGATGCCCATATCTATATCATCATCATCATCATACCATCAAAATTTGATGACCAATATTATGGTCCATGTGCGAAACAAGGATGATGATACCAATTGAAAAGACAGAAATTATGGCTCAATTCCATGGTGAATGGTGATGATAGCCTACCAAGTCATCATTATCCTCATGACGGTCTCTATTAACATGCCTACAAATCTTCCACTCTTCAAACAGCCTCCCAAGTTCGAGACTGTTCTTTACAACACCAACAAAATAAAATCATTAGAGTCTCCACTGTAATCGTACTGGTAAGCATAGACAAAATTAGTTGCAATCTCAATCATGTTAATCTACACTAGGAAGTTTCTTCATTTCGATGGTGCTTCCCAGCTAAGTAAGGTGCTACGCGTACATATATATACGGGTGGTTGACAAAAGTCTTGCCCACACAACGTGATTTTGAGGTCAACACCTAGCTATATATATGAATATGCGTCACTACCAGAACATCATAAGAGACTCAAATATTGTTGCGCGGCTGGAATATTTTGGACTTCAAATAATGAAATGGATCTCGGATTCCACGGTAAAGAGTTGAAAGTTGGTTGGGAAAACTGAGAGTGTACTTTACCTTACTAGGAGACTGAAAATTATATGTTTAATTGCTGGAGAAAAATGTCTTAAACTCCCCATCATCATCATCATCATCATCATCCCAAACCAAGTGATGCTATTTTCATTTTGTTTCTTGTGATAGCTAATGACACCTTTTGCAGACATTTTCTACAAAGTAATCACTGATATTGATCTTAAAATGACTTCTCCACTTTTGCAATTCTAAATGCTTTCCATGGTAATTTGAGCACCAGTCATCGAAACAAACTCATAACCAAAGATATGAGTCATGGAAGTTGCAACAGGTGCCTTTGAAATGCCAGCAAAGACCCTAGGCACTGCATGTTTTCGCCTTCAGAAGAGGAACGCGAACCCGAGTCTCTAATCTTCTGTGCTTCGCAGGGGTTTTTGGAAATTAATCAGAAGAATAAGAAACAGGCAATGACTTGGTAAAAGTCTTTGTGGAATGCTTATGCTGTAATTTGGCCACTACTGCCAAAACCATTCTTCACGGCATTTCTTTTGTTGTCGCCATCTACTTTTACGTTATGACGAGTGCAAAGGTAATTTACTAGATGTGTACCCGAGTTTTGCTGCGGGCTTAATTATTTTTTCTCATGTAGAAATTGATATTTAAGTATTACTAACAA
>Ga0325414_1001767_pt1 | contig 21381 bp, 10 predicted proteins | sample PopdelMetagenome_8_FD_206183 | JGI IMG/M metagenome (GOLD analysis project Ga0325414, IMG submission 206183) | Populus deltoides microbial communities from Bellville, Georgia, United States - Leaf-PdKOR-R3 | ecosystem: Host-associated > Plants > Phyllosphere > Phylloplane/Leaf | place: USA... | reverse complement strand
AAAAAGAAAAAGAAAAAGAAAAAAACAAACTAAGCAAACTCGTGTGAATCTCTTAAATCAAGGTCAATCCCTTAAACTCACAACCAATGAAATTCTAGATCCGGGTTTAATCAAGAAGTTTAATTTCTAACCAATTTAATATTGAAGAATGAAATCGTAAAAAAATTTAAAAAATTTCCAAAGGAAAAAAAAAAGTTACAAGAAAAAAAAAGAATAGAGATCAAATCATATAAGAAAAAAATTAAAGGGGGATGAAATCATAAAAAAACCTCAATTTCAAATATTATCTAAACAAAATAAAAAAAATATGGATTAAAGGAGGATGAAATTGAAAAATAATTCTAAATTTATAAATCATTTTAAATAAAAAAATAATCAAAAGATCATGGATCAAATCTGAATGAAGAACAAATTGAAGAGTTTCTTTGAAATTATGAGGTGCCATGCATAACAGGTGAGTGGATAGAGAAAAAAAAAGGTAAAAAAGAGTCCATTAGTGTCAAACTAGAGGTTGAAATGCCATGTGCATTGCCGTGGAGACAAATGCAACTACTCTAAGGAAACCCTCCGTTGATCGCTAGAATTTTCCGCACGTGTTAATAAATATAACAAAAAACCTAAGTAAAAAGACAAAATAGCCCCTAAGCAACATTTTATCTATTTTTGTTTTTTAAAAGCATAATCACTATTTTATTTTCAAATGAAAAGAAAACGATGAAAATGACTTAGTTCGTCAACTTATTATTTTTTTCTTGTCAAAGGTAATTCTATAATTTTACTGTGAAAAAATATAAAAAGATTGAGTTGACTCTAAATAATTTTATAATGATTAATAGATTACATGCAAAGATCAATAAATATAACAAAAAACCTAAGTAAAAAGACAAAATAGCCCCTGAGCAACATTTTATCTATTTTTGTTTTTTAAAGGCATAATCACTATTTTATTTTCAAATGAAAAGAAAACGATGAAAATGACTTAATTCGTCAACTTATTATTTTTTTCTTGTCAAAGGTAATTCTATAATTTTACTGTGAAAAAAATATAAAAAGATTGAGTTGACTCTAAATAATTTTATAATGATTAATAGATTACATGCAAAGATCAAATTACCTCTGAAAAAAAGTTCATTGATTTCTTTTGGGAAGGGTAAAAATACAGTTACACTGGAAATAGTAAATTGAGTCCACGAGCACAATGTTTTCTCTTTCATTTGAACTTTTTTGTTACGTAGCCAAAGATAATTTATCATACAAGTTTGATGGGGCCATAGCACCCCCAAACTTTCAAAATTCTTCATTTTTGTCCTTATACTTGTGGATTTAGTTTGTCACTCTAAACATGTAATCGGCCCTTCCAAAATATATTTATTTTTTCTAAACCCTCCCTCGCTTAATTTTTTCTCACATCCATCCTTCTATCTGCATAGTTCTCCCCGATTACAGTATTAAAGTTCCTCCCATTCCGAGTGATCCTAGCTATCTAGTCTTTGGCATTGTCATTTGTAAATGCCTATTAATTATATTATTGAGTTTGAATATAATATTGACCTCACTTTTTTATATTATTTCAGTAGTATAAAGGTATAAATAACAAGGTAGTTCCTTGCACCTATCATCTATGTGTAAGTAAAATAATTTGATTGGTGTTCTCTTCTGCTTTTTCTTCCTCTTCCTTTTCTTATGGAAAACCATTTCCCTATCTATGGGAAACTTCTTCTATAGACTGAATCTATGTGAACTAATATAATTTTCTCGAATCTTTTATTTTAATTATTGACCACCGGTTATATATTGCAACTATAACGAGTAATTATTGATTTTGGTTTACATAGATAATGCAATGGGGAAATTTTATAAAAGAAAAAAAATACGTTAAAATTCCATTCAAACAAGTGTGAGAGATGAGTATAATTATAATTAAGTGATGAATTACAGTTAATTATTCTGTTTAATTATAAATTTTGAGATTCACATCCCAATGGTCAAAGCTTTTCAAGAGTTAGTATATATGATCTAGGAGTCCAACTTAGACATCAATAATAAAATAGTTACTTAGCCTAGCTAAGCCTTGCAGTTATGTTCTAGAAAAATTAAATTTCAAGGTTGATGAACCACCTTTTCAAAAGATATTTCCTTATTAATTCGTTGAACAGGTTTGAAGAATATCTGGATTGGAAGGCTTGGAAATCTATGATATGGATCATACTCTAACGAAGTATTGTCACTATTAAACAGCCTACAACCTGTATACGTTAATTTTGTTAATTTGGTATCAACAAGATCGGGTTTGGAATGAATTTGATCAATCAATTATTAAATGTGTTTTACTGTTAGACAATAATATAAATCATATTATGAGACCTCACCTAATAGTTTAAACTATTGGATTGAGATGGTTTTTTGATATGGTATCAGAGCCTTGATGACCAAGCGGTCACGAGTTCGAATCTCACCATCCCTATTTATTTGATAAAAATTAAGCACAAGGTAAAGTGATCAGTCTGTGCAAGTTTCAAGCCCAAAGAGCTTTTACTTGAGGGGGTGTGTTAGAGAATAATATAAATCATATCCTGAGACCTCATCTAATAATTTAAACTATTAAGTTGAGATGGTTCTTTGACATTTGCTAAGTTAATTTTTTATTCAATTCATTTAAAAACCTAGTTTAAATCCAACTTTAGATATTGGATTTTTGAATTAATTAACCTTGAAGTTTAATATCTATCTTTATTTAGTAATTGGACAAAGACACGTATAGATGATATCTCTATCCCTTTATTCCCTTTACAACAAGGAAAAAAATAAAATGCTAGACTCTACAATCATATATCTTCTTGCTTTTTGACTAAGATTATCATTGAACCAAGACAAAAGACACATGATGTCTTGTTTAACTCTTAAGACTAGTTGGTCATTACATTATTGTCTTCTTCATTTTCCCTTTTTACTTTTATCTCATGTAATTAATAAGAGATGGAGAAAGATCAGAGGCCCAATAGGGTGGGGAAAAAAAGAATTGAAGAATTTTTAGCACTCCATCCTCCTTTCCTTCTATCCTCTCTATCTCTTTCATATGGAGTTTATCTTAGACCGTTGTCTACGGGGAATTTTCATTTATAATATAATAGGGAAAAAAATGGGCAAAACCTTTACAGTTTTGCGTGTATATTTTGACTATGGGGAAAATGAGAGGTAATTAGCTTCTAGATATAGAGAAAGAGAGAGACATGATTTGTTGAAGTGTCATCTTCTTATATATACTCTCGAGGAAATAGGAAACAAAAACCCCAAATCCCTCTCCTTCTCTCAATATCCTTTCTCACAATTTTTTTCTTCTCTATCTACGCTTCTTGCATCACCACACATCTCTCTCTGGGAAGCATGTCTGTTTGTTGAAGAGGACAACAGGATTTCTATTTTCTTTTTTGCCTTTAGGCACCCTCTACACACCAAACTTTTTCTTTCTTTCTTTCTTGCTTGCCATACTTTGGTTATGTGAAGTTAATAAAAGGGTTCTTCTTTCTTTTTCTAGCCATCTACACTTCTAACCTACTAAAGATTGCTTTTTTAGTAAGTTTGGAAAAGATCCCACTTCAAAAATCTACTCTATTCTTTGTGTTCTTGAATTTTGCGTTCTCTTTTCTAATTATTGAAGAACAAGAACAACAGCTAGATAGCCTGCAACCATTAATTTCCAAGGGAATATTAAAAATGTCCCAGAAAGGAATTTTTGATAAACAGTCTCTGAATCTGATTCCAGACCTTTCACTGCACATAAGCCTTCCAAACAGTGCTCCTTCTTCAATTTGCACTGGCACAAACGATGGTGATTCGGCTTTTGATATTTGGCGCAAAGATGATGGGCTAATAAAATCACATAGTGATAGTTCTATAAGAGTTGGGTCTCAAATATCAGACACTGAACTTTCTCTTGCAAATCCAACAAGCACTGCTGCTTTGGAGGCAGAGAGTCCTTGGAGAATAAACTACGGTGGAAGAGGGACTGGCAGTCTTGAGGATCATCACCATGATCAAGCAAGGCAAAGAAATCTTCTTCTTCAACGTTCTAGTAATGGCCAAATGAGTCATATAAACCATGGGATCTCAGTTCTTGATGTCACAGGATCGAAGCCTATAAAGGGGATTCCAGTTTACAATAGCTGGAATAGTTCAGGAGATCATAATATTGATCCTAGATTTAGCTTTAACCAAATGCCTTATTCACCTTCTTGCACCCCCTACTCTTCTTCAAATTCTTCAGCTGATCACCATACCTCCACTTTGCAAGCTTACAGAATGGGTACTTCTGCACCAAGATTCAATGGAATGTCAATGGAGTCACTGAGAGTTCCACAATATCATCAATACCATCAATATGGAGCTGCTGCAGGAGTAGGGGGTGGTGGTGCGGAGCTATATGGTAGTAGTGGCGTGATTCGATCAAGATTTATGCCAAAGTTACATAGCAAGAGGAACATGAGAGCTCCAAGAATGCGTTGGACTAGCTCACTCCATTCTCGTTTTGTTCATGCTGTTGAGCTCCTTGGTGGCCATGAAAGTATGAGTCTTTTCTCCTTCTTAATTACCTAATCTCTCACTACATAATTGTTTATGGTGCAAGAACAAGAATATAATACTGTACACACTACTACTTGAGTTGAATAACTGGTTAATATCATGGACTTTGTTTTGCTCTAATCTCTGTAATAATTGGTTTCGTTAACCTTTCTTTTAGGGGCAACTCCAAAGTCAGTTCTAGAGCTCATGGATGTCAAAGATCTAACGCTTGCTCATGTTAAAAGTCATTTACAGGTCTGGCATGGAAAACCCAGTACTCTTTTCCTTTCTTCTCCTCCTCCTCCTCCTCCTCCTCCTCCTTCTTCCATCCTTGACAGGAAACCAAAAGACTTCTTCAATATCTGATTGTTTAATTTAGACGGGAGTCCTTCCCCTTGTCCCCGTGAGAGACCTGTGTCTTGGGTAGTGAAGGAGACTTTGGCTGAGGCTATCTAACAGGCACGAGAGCCGATGAGGACAGTGAGTGAATGAATGAACAGTTGAGTCTGCTGTTTTCTGATGCAGGACAACTTCTACTTTTTGAGAGAGAGAAAGAAAGAGAAAAAAAGTAGCCATCATTTCTCAATAATACAAAGCAATTACTGACCTTACCAAACAACAACCTCGTGGTGAATAAACAAACCATGTAAAATCTAGAAAGAGAAGCATCTGATTTGATTTTTTTGACTGGGATTTTTCTTCTTCTTTTTAATTACTCAAATATTATATTAATTGTATGTAAATATAGTACTGCTATAGGAGGATAGGTCTACCTTGTTTTCTATTCATTTTCTTTGTCCCCTTTTGCCTATGCAGATGTACAGAACTGTTAAAAGCACTGACTGCAGACCTACGGCTTCCTCAGGTAATTCGTCTAGCTTTTCTTCAGTTTTAACATAAACTAATTATCTATTAATTTCCCTACTCTGGGGTCTCCCATCTCACTTTAAAGGAAGTGTTGGGTCAGCGGGGATTGTAATAATTAAATATGTTAAAATAATATTTTTTTTATTTTTATATTAGTATATTAAAATAATTTAAAAATACTAAAATAAATTAATTTTTTTTAAAAAATTAAAATTTACCTGCACATTCCCATTTGCCTTGTATTACTGAACCTGCATAACCATATGTTACAAATACTACACTGTGTTTATACCTTCACTTAATCAATTACTCATAAAAGATTCGTGGTAACTTTTTTCAAAGATCATATGATCTGATACACTTAATTGGATGCTGACTAAAATCTTATTGATTGTCTGCTAGATGGATCTGGTGATGAAGATTTCGTTTCTGGAACAGCTTGCATTACCCAAAATGCTAACTATTTACCCAACCAGAAAGGAGGTTCAAAGGTGCTTAATTTGCAGCATGATAATGGCTGCCCTAATTCTCCGACTACTCTATGGAGCAACTCTTCTAGGTAATACCCACAAGGCCACAATCTATCTCCCTCTCCCTCTCTCACTCTCACGCTTCTAGATAATGGCTGCATTAATTGATGTTTATGAAGTTTGTATTCTAAAGACTAAAGAGTACTGCAGTGCTTTTCTCTTTTATGACTTCAACTTTAAAGCTGGTTTTTTTTTTTTTTTTTTTAACCTTTTCATGCATGGGTGATTTTAGCTTATATAGGCAATCCAAACCCACGTCGTCCTACTTCTAACTTTTCCCTCAATCTAAAAGGAGCTGCCATCTTTCTTACAGCTTTTGCTTTTCATTTACTAGCATTTTCTTCTTCTTCTTTTTGTTTTTCTTTTTCTGTGTCTGTGCATGTATGTATGCATGCATGCATGTATGCACCTCTTCACGGGTCATGAATTAACATGATTAATTATTAATGAAAACCATGGTGACATTTACAGTAACATTAAGGTTTTCCGTTACCTTCCGTTTTTAGTTAGCTTTTTGATTAGGAGGCCTTAATTTAACTAAACCCTTTTCTTAACCCAATTTCGTGTGAAGTCATAAGTGAATGTATAGGTACTTTAATTACTGTTTTAGGAGTTAATTAAAGGAGATCATCTCCTTCTCCTTCATATATATATATATATATATTTCTCTGGTTTTCTTTTTTTTTCTTTTTGAAACTAGCTAGCATTGGAGGTTTTATACTTTAAAAATTGATAGGACCATTTTAATATTTCATTTTGTATTTAAATCTTTCTTGCATTACACAGGTTTAAAATATATCAAATATATTGTAATTAGCCAAGTTAATCACATAATCCTTAGGTTATTAATAGGAAAATATTTCTTTTTTGCAAATTAAATATTCTAGAATGATGAAAAGTGAGAAACAAAGTTCTCTTATTTTAATTTTGAATTTAACACAACTAATTAATAAATATCAGCTTAATTAACTAAATTAGCGCATTTTTTTTACACGAATGTGATCAAACATTTTATTAAAAGTTTGGAATAAACAACACAAATTAACACTGGATTACAGAAAACCAACAAGAAAGATGGCTTAGAAAAAAGGACCACACCACCATAAATATAAAAAGTCGGCACTAAATTACATGGAAGTCATTTAATTTGAATTCAATTATTTATATTTAATGAACATGATAATTATATTCCTTTAAGAAATGGCTTAATTTTACAAGTACATGAAATTCATAGCAAATTCATACTATATTATATAGTATGATATTATTTTTTTAATGAATATTGAATCCAAAGCTACAACAACAAAAAATATACCAATGTAATCAAGCAAAAGTTGTGATTGTAATCTTAAAATGTATTAAAACATAGTGAAAAAATGAGAATGATCATATGCATGATAAGCCCTTTTTTGACATGATGGTCAATAAAAGATTCCCATTGTCTTAGAGAATTTTACAGTCATTCAAGATGCCCATTTTCTGCCATTTTTGCTACTTGTAGTTGCCTTCCTAGGGTTTCTTTTTATTTTGTGCACTTCAGGACTGAAAAGTTTCTGTACCTTTGTGGCAGCATAAAACACCCTCATTTGCTAGGGTAACTAATTTTCTAGCTCATTTCCATTAACATTTGTCCCCATGAGCACAATTTAACCCGTTCAGGTATTGTTTCGTTGTCCTATCAATTTTTTGTAATTTAATTTTTTAAAATTAAAATTTTAATGCTTTTGAATTGTTTTGATATATTGATGTCAAAAATAAATTTTTTTAAAATAAAAAAATATTATTATAATAAATTCAAGTAAAAAATATTTTAAAAAATAATCACAACTACAACTTCAAACACTACCTCCACCTCCCTTACTCTGGAAAGAAAGATTAGTGCTGGGAATCATGGCCATCCTGTATGCCCTAGCTAGCATTGTACTATGTGAAATAATGGTAGAGCTTCCTACAAGCATTTTACTTGTAACTAAATAGTGGCTTGTGAGTCATCACTTTATTACTTTATTAAGCACTAATTCTAGCAGATTATGTGATATAAAATCACATTATCATGGTTTGAAAAAAAGAAAAGAAAGAATTCTCTAATTAAATAATCAGATAGTAACTTTTCCTTTTCATTAATAAAAAAAGCGAGTATTGTAGTAAAAGCCTTAGATTCGTAGCAGTACTATATATGTTAAAAGGGTATTGGAGAACATCTATTAGAGCTAAAATATCCAGTTTTTATGCATAAGCCCAACAGTATTAACACCTTAGATGGGCATATTAATAACTAAATTAAGGTTTTATTTCTTCACAAGATGTGTTGGAAAGGGAGGGATATCTTATGGTCCGCCATGTTTCCGTCACAAAATACTGGAACCAAGTGAAACTAGTGTTTGTGCGTGTGTGTGTGTAGGCAAAGACTTTTTGTTTAAGTTGTTTTATTCATAAAACATCAATCATTTTGAAACATTAGAGAGAAAATTTTGAAGAGTAGAGAAATGGTGATGAGGTCTGTCACGGACAGGTTTTGAACTGTTCAAAAATCTAATTATTTTGTTGTTTAGTGGTTGCTTGTGGAATCGAGGCGGCAAGGTCTCGGAGACACCATTAATTTGACCATCTTTCTTGATATAGCTACTAGGTCGATTGCATCCTTTAGCAACTAAATGCTTTCCTTTGGGATTTCTGTTGATTAGCTTGATAGCACATCTTCAGACTCCACTGGTGTGGATCTAGGTATCAGCAATGGTGTCATCTTTTTCAGAGAGAAGAGAAGCTGAGTACTCTCCAGTAGTTCTTATGCCAGACTCTCTTCTCCCCCTGTTTTCAATCTCTTCGCCTGTTCGTTTCTTCTGTTCTTTCTCCTTTCTTTTTCTGCTCTAACTTTTGCCTCCTAGGCTATTCTCTTTTTAGCCATAATCCTAACATACTCTCGACTATTATCTAAAAAAACTGCTTCTTCTAAGGTTGGTTTGAGCAAGGTGACCTATAATTACCTAGAAAATTGAAGGAAAATTTTTCTTCATTTGACTCCATGCATGGTTCAATCAATGAAATGTCAATAGTATTGGCCTAGGAAAGTATATTACTGTTTACCATCTTCTTTTCCATCAGAAAATTACAAGCAGGTCAATGGTTTTATAGTAAATGATTAGTATTTCTTAATTGTTACAGCAAAGGAGGATGGATGCGTAGCAGTTCAAGAGATCTAGATGGGGTTAGGGTAGAAACCCTACCATCTCAACAAGCATCAGGAAACAAATTGGAAGTGAGTAACTAACTAGACTTAGTATTTAGACAGATATACTAATCAACAAGCATCTCCATAATTATAACTCTATTGACTATCACATTTATGCAATTATTTTCCACAAATAATTAATAATTTGCAGATAATTGCTGAATCAAGAAGCTTTCCAGGATACAACCAAGAACTCAAGAATCCAATCTTGGAGTTCTCCTTGGGAAGACCAGACGGGCAAAACAAAGAACATGACTGATTTAAGATAGAGTTGTGCTTAGATAACCATGGCACTTTCATGCATCGTATCTATATTTCCCTTTATCTCAACCAAAAAATAAAAATAAAAACAAAAAAAAAGTCATAGATAATATAAATTAATACAGGGTTTTGAAGGGGAGGAGAAGAAAGTCTTGGCTCTGTCAGTTCAATGCATGTCTGTCTGTGTGTCTGTATATTCTTTTTTGGGCCATTGTTGGACTATGTTTACGAGGTGATGTTAGTCGTTACATGGTGCAATCAATGAAGCAAAAAGTAGAAGAAAAGAAGGAATCGGTTTTTAATGGTGCATGATAAATATTCTCTCTTTTTTACTCCTTTTCTTACAACACCCTTTTCTATTGTCTCTTTAGTGGGGTCATTACAGAATTAGAGTGTGAAAGCATGACTTTCATTACCATCTCTTAGTTTAGCTTTGATTCAAGTTAGATGTGTTTGTCAAGAAAAGGTGATAAAGCAGTAAGGCACTAATTGTTGTAAAGACATGGAGAAAAGGTTGGGTTTTTTTTTTATTTACTTTTTTCAGGAATATTAAGAGCGAATAAAATTTAGATATTGGCTCTAATTGCGCTTACTAACACATAATTAATTACTTCTTGCATGTATGATTCCACATTTTGTCCTTATTTTTTCACCATTATATAAAATGGGGTGTTGGGATTGTGGGTTGCATTATGTCCCACTAGTTGATCTTACTTTAGTCAATTCTAAATGCTTCAAATCTAGTTAATAGATTTGATGAAATGTCATCATGCATCAAGTAATCATATTATTATTATTATTATTATTATTATGTTTTTTTAAAATTCAAATTCGGTATTGCTTTTTTATTTTATATATGTTTAATTCAATTTTAGAAAACAGAAAATAAAAGTTTAATATGTATATATATGCTAACAATTTGGGACATTAGAAAAATAATAAAATTTAGCGTACTAGTGAAAATCTTGAAAAACAGCTATTAACAACAGAAAAAATGAAAAAAAAAAAAAAAGTTTCTTCCCCTCTTGACATGGAGCCCTAAAAGGGACATGTTGGATTGGACTAGTATAGATCCATCAGAAATTTATTGGATTGTGTCATTTGGCAAATGAACCAAGATAGCCTAGCTAGGTGTTGCAAAATCATAGTTATTATCCCAGTTCAACTAGGTGAGTTAGCTCAATGACACGACAATTTGAATCCTAACCTAAATGGGTTTCATTTTCTATCGTTTCTTACATTGATTCGGCCAAACTCGGATGCCTCGAATTACAACTAGCTTTTAGCTTGCTCGATTAGTGATGATTACTCTAGAACATAGGCATCTTTACACAAACTCAGTTTCTTGAAATCCTCCCTCTTCCCCATCTTCTTTATTTTCTTTTAAAATATCTACCATTGTCATTAATAATATTGATCTTTCTTTGTTTTGGTTGTGAATCACCTGGAATAAAAGAAGGAAAGAAAAGGAGGTTAATTAGTCATGATATGATCACAAAAAAATATTGATGTTGGTATCGAAAGTTTATCTTGCAAAGTAGAGTTTCATGAAGATGGATTGATATTTTTATTTTAAATAAAAAAACAAATCAAATTTCAATAATTTTTTTTATTCGATTTAATTTTAATTTTCTTACTGGTTGGAGGATATGTTGGGGTTAAAAATTGGTTGACTTGGGTTGTTAGACTATTATTTATTTGTTTCCATATGAAAACAAGTTTACAACTTTATTTTTTTATTTAAAAAAAACTCAAAAAAAAATATTTAGCCACTTAATGAGACTATATATACTAAAAGGGATTAGTGTTGCGCTTTTCATCTTTTTATTGTTTACCTAGACACAAATCACTATAAATTAGAGCAGTGATGATGTGATTGTCCTTGCTAAAAAAACTTGTTAAGCATGCAATTGGAAGTAGGATTTTTTTTTTATGAGATACATTTGATATTGAAAGAATGATTAAGAATAAAATGATCCGTTCAGATTTTGATAATTGTCAGAATAAATTCCTTTATTATCAACCTTAATTATCCACTATAAAATAGTATTAAAATTGATAATTTTGACTTTAAATCTAATGTTTTTTTTTTTACTGGAAAAATCGATCTTCCCACCATATAAACAACACAAAAACCTTGTTTTTTTTTTCTCATAAAATAAAGTTTTTGGGTTTCACAAAAACATGTTAATTTTTAATATTAAAAAGCTTTTGTTGACTAATAAATTCCAATAAAATCTTCATATTGGACCCACTTTTAAAATAAAATCTCCAACAGCTTTTGCATGATAGCAAAAGAATAACACATGTTCCACAGTTTCTCTATCTAAATTTGAGATGGTTATTTCGTGAGACCTCTGATTTGCTAGGCCCTTCACGTAACATTGTTCCATTAGGGAAACAAATCCCTCTCAGCACCTGTCCTGTAAACCAAGAATCCCGCGGCCCTGTCTTGCCAAGAGTTTCAAATTAAGGTAGTGTTTTTTTTTTTTTTAAGCTTTTAGTTTTTAAAATAATTTTTATTTTAAAATGTATTAAAATAATATATATTTTTTATTTTTTAAAATTTATTTTTGATATTAGCATATCAAAATAATTTAAAAATACATAAAAAATAATATAATTTTAAAAAAAAACACCGTTAAACAACAAAAAAAACACTGCCTAAATCCGCCCACGTCTCTGCACGTGCCAAGGAGGGAGCCAGGAAAGTATAGAACAACTGATGAGGCCTTGAGTTTACTCCTCAATGGTTATGAGATTGAGTCCTCTTAGAGTCACTAGAGGCATATATGATTGTTAACTTTAGAACCTGTGGAATTAATCAAGTTGTACACAAGCTGACCCAAACACTCATGTTGATAAAAAAAAATATAGAACTTTCTAGTCTCCCTTCTTTTCTTCTATTTTCATTTTTCTCCTTTTTTTTTTTTCTTATTGATAAACAAAGTCTTGAAGAAGTGAGTGAGCAGAAACAAAAGAAGTTTCAATGAGGTTCCATTCCAATGGATCACAGGTGTCAATAAATGCATCATCCTATCAATAAACGGTGGGCCACCTTCAATTATGCCCTCCGATCCCCAATCATTCTTCAGCTATCTTGTCTTGTTATATACATGAGATTGATTTTCTTTTTTCTTTTTCCTTTTTAAGTTATAAAACTAACATTTCTAATTTTTTTTAGCACAGTTTTGCTTGGTTGGATAAATTAACTTAAAATATGATAAATTCAGGAATACAACCAGACTTGAGTTTAAGAAAAAATAAAGTGATCTAATAAAAAAATTAAATTTATTCGGTGACTTGTTTGATTCGACAATATCCCATTAAAAATTCAATTATCACCCATTAGTTATTTATTTTTCAACAAAAATAACATTATTTTTTTAAAAAAATAATAAAGATCAATCAGAATAATCCAATCAAAACCAATAACCTTATTGGTCACGTGTACATGTTACTATGCTATAAACAAACATACAAAAATGAAGAATGGTCTTGTAAGAGACTGGTCATTCCACTCACTTCCATCCTCTTCTGATCCATACGTCCTTACTCCCCTTCTCTTCTTGTCGGGTAAGTTTCTAGTCCACAACATTTTTGGAGGTTACCTCCAAATAAAGAAATTATACAGCCCACGAGATATTTCATATTTTCTCCTCTCAATGTTTTTTTTATTATTTCTGTTTCTCCTCTCACTCTGGAGGGCACTTCTATCCATATATAAAGAATAGAGTTATAATAAGTTCATAGAGGCTAGAAGAGAGGAGAGGGGGATGGCTGACGGAGAGGTGGTGGAGAGAGCTGAGTGTGGGTGCTGTGGTATGTTGGAAGAGTGCACAATGGGATACAAAGGTTGGGTGCAGGAGAGGTTTGGCGGGGTGTGGGTGTGTGGTCTTTGTGAGGAAGCAATCAAGGATGAGCAAGCAAGGTTAGGAGTAGGAGTTGAAGTTGCTTTGAGGATTCATGCCACATTCAGAGAGACTGCATATGCAGGTCCTCCCATTCACATAGCTCAATCCATTCTCCAACTCATCAAGAAGATCATGTCCTCCACTTCTTCTTCACCCAACTGAGGTGCCTTTGCCATGATGCTTGCTAACTTTGATGGTGCTAGTAAGAAGGCTGAAGGGAGAGTTGACTGATAAGCTTGATATTCTCACATGTAAATTAGCTCAGCTTTATGTTCCTTCCTGACTTGTATGATTGTGTCTCGGTTATTTGATAGGTCCTTGCTTGTATCTGTAAGATTCAAGGTTTTGCTTCGCATTACTTGAATCTGCCAGAAGTCAAAACAGTACGAACCTAAAGTCTACTAGATGTTGAAAGAATTCAAGATGTGAACAGGGAACAAAATTTAAGAAAATTAGAATGATTGAAACCAAATGTTCTGAGCATTGTCCAGGGTCGTCCCAGGCACCTCATCCATGCTTGTATGTTACAGATAAGGGCACAAAGCTGGCCTAGTTCGGTGGCCCAGCCCATCCTCGCATTAAATTCTTGGGACAATTATCAAAATAGATTATCACCTGCCAAACTCAACATTGCAAAGTAAGAAGCCTGATTAGATACACTAACAAATCCATTCAAGCATGTATATCCAAGAATACTTCTTCACAAATCAGTGTTTCAACTTCATATTTACTCAATTCTAAGAAGTCAGCAAAGTGCCTAGAGTTGCATGAAAAATCTCGATCCTTCGTACACCCACCAATCATGTCCATAGAAAATGCATTTACATGATTTTGCCTTTGTACATGCACCAGTCATCTTCAGTTAATGGTTGGGCCCCAAAAGAGCAAGAAGGAAAGCCTGATAATGGCCTGAAGTTTCTGAGTGAACTGCGTCATTCAATGTCTTCTTGTACTTCTTCAGATATTCAGCTTTTATATAATGCATGTCAATCTCAGTCCTTGTCACAATTACCCTTATAAGTGCAGTGTCATTGGTTCCCATGCCTTTCATCGCCTTGTGCAGCACCTGTAAAGTTTTTGTGAAATGATAGGATTTATCAACGACTTCAAGATAAATGATAATATCATATAAGTAAATAAACTGAACAATTTCACAAGAGACGGGATCAAATCTTGATTCCACCCAGAGGCTGGGAGGGTCTACCCTGTAGCATACTCCAACTACTGAAATAAGATGAATATTAGCATAACTGGGAAAAAAAAAGGTGGGAAATTCAGATGGAGGTTCTTTTTAAGGTTTTGAGTACTACTCCAGGCCTGGTGTTATTCAAATGATAAAAAGTTAAAATGACAACAGCTGTTGAACACCACAATCAGTTATGTGATGCATTATGCACGATTATCATGCCATGCATGATTGACTCATGAGATTGCTTATATGGTCACTATTTCTGGATATCAGAAGACGCAGACTTGCTGGACAAATCAACTTCAATCTGTTTCAACTTCAGTTTTCACAATTTTGTTTTCTACATGATCTATACATTCTGAAAAATCCTTTTTCTAAACACTATCAAATAAAGAGTGTACCACGTTGATGTAACAAACTAGATTCCTATAATCTACACATAGTTATTAGTTCACCACATCATACAAACACATTCAGTGACACCATGCTACTTAATATCCCTTCAAAACATGATTTGCCTGGATCCCTGACTTCATTTCATAAGAAAATGTTTTCACTGTAACCAGATGAAGCAGAGAGGGCCAAGTCGAAGATGTTAAGAACGTAGAAGAATACCTTGGCAAAGTAATTTGCTGGATTCTCTGAGCATAGTAAAATTGTCTTCAAAGCATGCTCAAAATGTCCTGATGTTTCCTTCTTTATAACCTGGAATTGTTAAAAATAAATTTGCCTCACAGAATAACCACAGACAAGAGAGAGAAAAGAGAACTTTAATAAATTTACCTTATTCAAAGAGTTTCCATACATGTCATGGTAGGCAGAATCAACTGCAGCCAAATGTGCTGCACTTCGTTCACTGAATATGTGGATGAAAGTCTTCTCATCAGTTCCCCATTTTTTCTCACCTGCTTTATAAAGAGCCTTTGCATCCTTCACAACCATCTCTCTATCAACTTCCCGACCTTCGTACCGAGGCATACTTGCATATGCTAGCAGGAGCTAAATCAAGTATATTATAATAATACATCAGGAACTTGTGTTTCCTTTAATGAATATTAAATGAAAATGCTGACAAATGAACTTGGATGAAGAAAAAGAAAAGGTGGTGAACAGGGAAGGTCACAACAGGAAAATTAATACCATAAAAATAGAGTGAACAGAATTCTAAAATAAGGGCTAATGTTGCTTCAACAAAAATCCCAATTATTGCAATTAAACTCCTATTGTGACAGCAGAATGAAATCTAATGGTGGGTCGGTCCAACTAAACTTTTAGGCAGCAGCCACGCTATTCCAAATCTTATAAAGGCGAGCAGCAACAGATTGTTCAGAAACAAACATCTGTTTTTGAAATTCCATGCTGGTGTCTTTTTTATATATATAGTCATCTAACAAAATCTTACATCATGACAATAGACAAATGCTAAATTGGTGAACAGAATGAGACCGCAATTAAAGAGAAAATGAGATAGTTTACCTTTTTATGATCTCCAGATGCGCATGATTCAATGTCACGCTCAAGGTGAATTCCAAACTTGGCATGGTAATGTTGTTTAAAAACTTGTATCTGGGATGGCGTGCGAGAGCAGATCACTTCAGTTGCAGCTTCCAGATTCAATGTGTTCATCATCAGTGCCTGCCTGACAATTATAGCATCACGTCCAGGTAGATCGTGCATCCAAAACAAAACTGCTGTCTGAAATGCAAATGGAACAAATATTAGATTAAAATATGCAGGAGCAGAAAGTTCTTATTTGAATTATGAAGATCCAAAAGTATTTAAAGATTTGAAAACCATGTGAGAGTAGATATAATACTATACCTCTAAATTGCCAGTAAGCTCTGAAGACAAGCGCTTAAAAAGATCCTCAGAGTACAATGTTCTGTACTCGTGTTGGATGAGGGAACGCTGTGCTGCATCTCGATGAGCCAGAATATTGATTACTGCGGATGTATCAGTTCCCAGTCCTATTATAAACAGAACACAACAAATTCAAAACAGGAGATCATACATTTGAATTTTTTTTTATTGTCCAATCAAATGACAATCATGTTTCACATTTTTTTCATAACACTCCAGCAAATTTGGTTTATCACTGTGATAGCTTCTATGAGCAAAACAGATGTCACCTCGATTAACTGAAGATCTTTTAGCAAGGTGAATATCTAATTTTCCTAGAGTCCATATGCTAAGACTTGCCACAATTTTTACAATCTCGTTATTCATGAAGGTTAACTGGTATCTGTGACAACAAGACATTGCCTGAATTATGAAAGTTAAAACAAGGGGCAAAAGCAAAATCAATCGCTGTTTGAAAGATAGGTAAAAGTAGGTTATTTGACGTAGTATGGAGAGGAAACCTTAAGTTTCAATACACATTGCAGAATTTCACCAAAAGTTCCCTTTAGCTCATGTTCACAACCTATTATACAAGAGAGCTCCTTTGTCACTAAGACAATTTAGCTATTAAGCAAAGGTGACTAACTAGTCATCAAGCAAAAACAAACATAAAATAATCTAAACCAATGCATCATCTCTTTAGTCATTAAGCAAAATAAATGTAACGTAATATTAGCAAGCTCCTGCATCATTATTATTCCCAAAAATGATGTGGTTTTTCAATGACACAGAATGGAAGTTCAAAATAGGAAAGGACAATATATGGTAATTTAACTATAAACAACAATAAAAGCATAGAACATGAGATAATTTAACAAGATTTAGTTAAGGAAACCTCATATGCCTATAGCCCTTCATTTCTAACATTCATGGTTATATTCTAACCTGCTGAGCTACATGTACCACTTTCCTAAATTCTGTGTTTTATTCATTGAAGAGCGCCCTACCACCACTTGACTAGTAAGGGAAAAGCCCTTTACTATGTATATAAAGATAGCTACAATGAAATGCCTTGTCCTCAAAATGATGAGAAAGATAATATTGTCATACTGTTCTTTTCCTATTTGTTTCATCATTCTATACGGATATACTTGTAAAATGTATTACCTAATTGTGAGGACACCATACCCACACCGCAGATTACATTACGTAGGATGACCCAGCCTGTCACTATTTTGTTGGGAGACTGGGCTCATTTGGGCCTATTTCATTGTTTTATTTTATTTATTTGAGTTATTTATGGTAGACAATTTTAACTGATGGGTTAAGCCTAATAGTTGGTTATTTTAGGGTAATATTATTTATATGTTTCTCTTTCAGTTTGTGAGACAGTTTTTACGATGAAATTAAAATGACAAACTTTTCCCTTCCTGAATTCACTTTTTCTTCCTGGCTTTTCCCTTTCTTTGTTCTAATTCTTAATTTCTTTCTTTAAAGCTTATTTCTTTCTTACTTTAATTATTTTTATTCATTGTTCCGCATCACCTACACTTGAATTAAGGTAAGTACAAGCAATTTAGCACACAGTCTTTCCAGGCTTCCCTGTTGGAATGTCTACTTCATGTGCGAAAAAGAAAAAAAGACAAAAACCCTATCCTCTTGTATTAGTTGGTGGCATATCAGGCAAGTAAGATTCAAAGGAAAATAAAGGAACACCTCAGGTCAAATAGAGAAGTTTTTTGTTTTAACATGTAAGATTTGTCATGAAGTGGGAAAGCCCACCAAGCATCATGAAGGTTAACTATTTACGTAACAAGTATCAATTATTGCTCTTCCAACATGACCCAATTAAATATTTTTTCTGTATATATATGTAAAGGGTTAAAAAAAGATGCCAAATTTCTCTAAAATTTTCAAACTTTAACTGATGTCAAGATCAAATAATGAAAGAAACAATAAAAGGAGCATAAACCCACCAAAACCCATCAACAAAACAACCAAAAGAAGAGATTATGGACACAGATAAGGAGATTAGTACCTTTAAAAGCTCGGAAGAGTTGCATAGCATCATCTCTAGGGGATGAAAGCACAGGAGGAACACTTAAAGTTGCCATCGTTTTCCTTAAAAAAGGATCACAATCTTTATTTCTCTTCTCTGTATCTCCTCCTCCTTTCTCCTCAGGGATTGAAATCGAAAATAGACTGAGCAGTTGTGCTGTAGTTGAAGTGGGATTAGGTTATTAATTGCAACTGACCAGTTATGTTGTGTTTGAAAAATCTCTCTCCTCCCTCCTTTTCGCTGAGCTACAACTCTATCCATAATGTTTTTTTGACAGTTGAATATGTCTTAAAGGGTTTGGCTCCTCTACAAGCCCAACACACATGCTCACATGTGAAATAATTCATAAGATTTGAACTAGACTATAATAAATTTATAAGAAAAGATTAGATTGTGTTTGGCAGTGTGGTTGTCGTTGATTTTCAAATAGTTTTTTGTGTTAAAATATATATCAATGATTTTTTTAATTTTTTAAAAATCATTTTTGACATCAGCACATCAAAATGATTTGAAAATACTAAAAACATATTAATTTGAAGTTAATAAAAAAATTTTAAATTTTGTCAAAAGTACTTTTAAAACGCAAAAACAAACAGGCTCTTAAAAAAGATGGAGTGAATTATAGTTTATCAAAAATAATTAATTAATTCCCATAGTATTATAAATACATAGAGGTTTTTTGATTAGAGTTGATTTAGTAATATTTTTAATTAAAAAAATGTCTTATTTCCCAATGAAAATCTCTTGGCTTGCCCACTTCTCTTTTATTTATTCAATGCTTCAAAAAAAAAAAAAATCAAAGAGAGCGTGGAATTGATGGAGGGATTAATTTATAAATAAACTTAAGAATATAGATAGTAAATATATAGTTTATAAAATCGTGAGCACTAATTAATTAGCTTACTTAAGTTACAAAGCTAAGTTATAAATGGATTTAAAAATATATGGATTAAATATATAGTTGTTTAAAACAATGAGGACTAATGAATTTTATTAAATTATAGCCAACATTTGACTGGATGGTAGCTTATTCTCGGCCAAAACTTGCAAGCCTGACGCTTTCTATTGTTTAATGGGGATAGATTATAAATTAATAATGACAGGATTATTAAAAAAAAAAGTACCGGGGATATATTTTTGTATATCTTATTTATTTTTGTGTTTTAAAAATATTTTTAAAAAATTTTAATATTTTTAATTTTTTTTATTTTAAATTATTTTTTTATGTTTTTAAATTATTTTGATGTGTTGATGTTAAAAATAATTTTTTTAAAAATAAAAATATATTATTTTAATATATTTTTAAATAAAAAATACTTTAAAAATAACCATAACTTTACTAATCTTGAAAGGTTGATAGGCAGAAAAAAAAAACAATAACCTCTTAAAGTGTCCTTAGAGCATATGCAATCGGAAAATGCTAAATTGATAAATTTAAAAGAGCTAAATATATGTATTGAAGAGTTGAATTGATAAAAAAATATTTTAAATAGTATAAATATAATTTTTTTATTATATATATTCTAATAAGAAAAAGCTAATTAAAAGGCAAATTATGTTGAAGTGTAAAAAATAAATATTTTAATTTTTAAAATAAATTTGATGTTTTTTTTTCACATCACTAAATTTAATTGATTTATTTTTATGTAGGTACTAATTTATTAGTTTTGGTTTTTTGAAGAGATATATAAAAATAGTATTTATGGGAGAAACAAGACATTTTAATATTTTATCTTTGGAAGCATGCAAAGAAAAATTAAAATAATATTTTTTAAAATTTTAATTTTCTATTTAGTACATCCTAGAGTTGTTCTAGAAGTCTATTTAGAAATATAGTTGTGGTTGCTTTTCAAGTGTTTTTTATGCTGAAATATATTAAAGTGATATTTTTTTTATTTTTTAAAAATTATTTTTGAAATTAACACATCAAAACGATCTAAATTACAAAATAAAAAATTAAGTTTTAGTAAAAAAAAAATTGAATTTTTTAACAACTTACCAAAAAGTATCTTAATCATAAACATTAAAAAAAAAAAAAAAAGAGCTTCCAGTGCACGTTCTTTTCATAATTTATTAAAGAGAAACTTCCTCACACGTAACCATCAAAAAGAGACGTGCATTTTCTAAATGATGGCCTCATTTATCCATTTCATATATTTTTAAGCAAACCTTTCAAAATATCCTTCAATTATATGATTAGTTTTAATTTTCCTTTCAAATAGTTTTTTTTTATATAAATTTAATATTAAAAAATTCTTGATTAAATACCTATTTATTTTTAATGTTTTTCATTTATATTTCATGTCAATCCAAGAGTGAATGTTGATGTAGCTAAATTTAGTTGATCCAATAAGTGTATCTGCAATCCGATCAAAACTTGATTGAGATATAGTTTAATTTTTTTAAAATAATATTCTTTCAAATTAAAAAAAAAATCTTAAAATAATATTATTTAAAAGAAACTATAATCCATCTGTAACTTCTGACACAAGACATAAACCCGACTAGATTTTATAATTATGCCTCTGTGTGTGTGACTTGTTTTTATAATATAAAATAAATGAGCTAAGACCTGTTCTAATATAGTAATTGCCTGAAATCTAATTTTAAGTCTATTGCTTCAAGGCGTTGCTTTCACAACTAGAATATTGCATAGCATCAAATGAATATTGTGTCAGTGTTTAAACATTGATTCTATTAGAAATATTTTTACTGATAGCATCCTGGATGGAAAAGTGTTATGAAAATATATCGTCAGTGATTTATATTTTATTAATTATTTTATTGGTAATATAATAACTGATAAATTTACATATAAAAATCGTAAATCAAATAAAAAACTTTGCTGGCGTTCATTCCGTTAGTAAATTTATTTATGATTATGGCATATTACCGATAAAATAAACCGTTGGTAAATCTATCAATGACCATAT
>Ga0325414_1001765_pt1 | contig 21387 bp, 16 predicted proteins | sample PopdelMetagenome_8_FD_206183 | JGI IMG/M metagenome (GOLD analysis project Ga0325414, IMG submission 206183) | Populus deltoides microbial communities from Bellville, Georgia, United States - Leaf-PdKOR-R3 | ecosystem: Host-associated > Plants > Phyllosphere > Phylloplane/Leaf | place: USA... | reverse complement strand
AGTTTTGAATTTAAATTTTATTTTTGGATGGAATAAAGAGCTTATTTTAAAAAATATAAGATGAACTCTTATTGATAAAAGATTATCAGAGATGCAATTATTTCCATACCATAAAATAATTATCCTTGGAGGTCTAAAGACTTGTACATACCCAATTACTTGTGTGTAGCATATTAATAAGATCCGACTCGACCTATTTCATGGCCATAGGTTTTGATCGCAAGTTGAAATGACGTCGTTTGATAACAATTAAAAAGAAAATGTTTACAAAAAGTTGTTATGATAAAAACCAAGTCAACTAACTCCCTGGACAATTTGAAGCAAACCTATCATCGGATCGAGCCTTAGGGCCGAGCGGGGCTAACCATGACATTTTAACCATACACTCGAATCATGGAGCTAGCAGAGTAAAAGTCTCCACTAAGTTGCCGCAGGGCTTTTCTCTCCAGCCTCTTGGCAGGGCGAAGCTCAATCATTGAAGGACCCAAATATTATTTTATTTTATTTTTTCTTCTCGAGAAAGGAGCAAAAATCAGTCTTTCCTTCAACTAGGCAGTTGGCAGTTAGATAAGTAAAAAGTAAAAAGTAAAAAAGCGAATCCAGACAGCCATTAAAGGACGACATCCATGAAAAAAAAAAAAAAAAAACAGAGAAAAGAACACTCGCCTCCCTTCACTTTGAGTTATCTGATCTGATCTAAATTCTAATGTTGTTTGTTGTCCTAACAAAAGAGTACTGAATTTACCACCACCACCTGTCAGTTCCATCTTGGTACCTTGTCTTTAATCATCTCTCTTAATTATTCCTCTAATCACCTAATTCCTTCTTCCTTAACCTCCCCTCCCCCCCCTCTCATTTTCCATTTCTTCTCCATAACTCTCACTCTTCTTCACTCACTCTCCGTCCCTGCCAATCTCTCACACGACAGCCATGCCAGGTCTTGTCTCTGTTAAAACCCCACCAGATGCACCACCACTTAACATTTCTCTCCCTGAGATCCGACCCGAATCTTCAACCCGATCCGAACAACAACCCAGAACCCCAACTCCCAAAAAACCCCCATCTCCTTCCCCATCTCGATCCAAACCTTCCCCCGCCCGCTCCGCCAAAAAACCCCCACCAGATTCTCCTAACCCGAATACCCTCCTCTCGGATCCTTCCTTGGACAACCCCGATCTTGGCCCGTTTCTCTTAAAGCTCGCCCGTGACACCATTGCATCCGGTGAAGGACCCATTAAGGCATTGGACTATGCAATCAGAGCATCAAATTCCTTTGAAAGAGTGGCCATTGAAAAAGGTGAAGAGCCAAGTTTGGATCTTGTTATGAGTCTTCATGTTTTGGGTGCTATTTATTGCAGTTTAGGGAGGTTTGAAGAGGCATTGCCTGTACTTGAAAGGGCTATTAAAGTGCCTGATTTGAGTAAAGGAATGGATCATGCCCTTGCTGGATTTAGTGGGTATATGCAGTTGGGGGATACTTATTCAATGCTCGGTCAAGTTGATAAGTCGATTGAGTGTTATGAGAAAGGGTTGCAGATTCAGATCGAGAGCTTAGGGGAGATTGATCCACGAGTTGGTGAGACTTGCAGGTTTGTGGGTTTTGGATTCTGAAATGTTTTTCTTCATGGGTTGTTTTTTTCCCTGAGATTTCCTTGTTTTTGAAGGTGTTGGTTTTGTGTGATTGTGAATTTGATTTATTGGGGTAATTAAGGTTGGGACTTTTGTCTTAATGAGAGATTAAACTTTCAAGTGTGATTTAAATGTGTTTTTTCGCTGATTATTCTAATGTTAATGGATTTGGAGGGAAAGTGTTGATTTTTTGGGGATTCTTTGTTGTTTTGTGTGTGGTTGCTAATAGGGTAATTAAGATTGATTACGCCTTAAATATAAATTATTCGGATTTTTTACTATTTTAGGAAGAGATTTGAGGTTAAGGTTTGCTGTCGCAGGCTAAAAGTAGGAGAACTGAAGTTAATATTTCCATTTTTGTGTATGCTCCTATTTGTTTGTCGTTTTATATTTGGATGTACTATGTAGTGATATGGTCTTTTTATCATAAAATTAGTAGTTTCATTATTACTTCTTTGTTTGATATGAGTTTGTTGATGTTTATGTTTGTCAAATTCTTTTGTTATTGTTCTTTCAAAGTCTGATTAAATAAGCCTGATATGTTTAAAACTGAGGTTTTGCTGGTTTCTGCATATGATGTATAGTGAAAATAGGTTTGAATCAGCACGTGTCTTCTTGTTTAACTCAATTTTAGTTCATTATTTTGGAAACTTCAGGTACTTAGCTGAGGCACATGTACAAGCTATGAACTTTGATAAAGCCGAAGAATTGTGCAAGAAAACTCTTGAAATTCATCGTGCACATAGTGAACCAGCATCTATTGAAGAAGCAGCTGACCGCAGGCTGATGGCCCTTGTATGCGAGGCAAAGGGAGATTATGAATCAGCACTTGAGCACCTTGTCCTTGCCAGCATGGCAATGATTGCAAATGGACAGGACAATGAGGTTGCTGCTATTGATGTCAGCATTGGGAATGTTTACATGTCTCTTTGTCGCTTTGATGAGGCTGTCTTCTCATATCAGAAGGCACTCACTGTCTTCAAGTCATCAAAGGGTGACAACCACCCTTCGGTTGCATCCGTCTTTGTACGTCTTGCTGACTTGTATCATAGGACTGGAAAACTCCGAGAGTCTAAGTCTTACTGTGAAAATGCTCTGAGGATATATGCGAAACCTGTGCCGGGAACCACGGCAGAAGAGATTGCTGGGGGATTGACTGAGATTTCTGCCATTTTTGAGTCTGTGGATGAGCCTGAGGAGGCATTGAAGCTCTTGCAAAAGGCAATGAAGTTGTTGGAGGATAAACCAGGACAGCAAAGTACCATTGCAGGGATTGAAGCTCGAATGGGAGTGATGTTTTACATGGTTGGGAGATATGAAGAAGCAAGGAACTCATTCGAGAGTGCTGTAACAAAACTTAGAAGTAGTGGTGAGAGGAAGTCGGCCTTCTTTGGGGTTGTGCTGAACCAGATGGGATTGGCTTGCGTACAACTGTTTAAAATAGATGAGGCTTGTGAGTTATTTGAAGAGGCAAGGGGGATACTGGAAAAGGAGTGTGGCCCATGCCATCAAGATACCATTGGAGTATATAGCAATCTTGCAGCAACTTACGATGCTTTGGGGAGGTAATATGTCATTTCAAACTATTGCTACTCAATATTTATTATGTCAGAGTTAGACCTTGTTTGGGGTTGCGGTGCAACCTATTTTTTTTTTCAAATTTTGATTTTTTTTGCTTCAAATTTATTTTTTTTAGTGTTTTTGAATCATTTTGATGTGCTAATGTAAAAAATAAATTTTAAAAATAAAAAAAATTATTTTGATGTATTTCCAAGTGAAAAACACGTTGAAAAACAACTTTTTACCATGCTATCAAACACCCTCTTATTATGATGAGTGGTTGATTTATCCATTTTGATGTTTGGGTTTGAATTTTGTCCCCAGGGAGGATTTCTAGACAGAGTATAATTGGTTGAGTTTCTGTTTCTAGTTTAGCACATACTTATATGTGAAGTTGTTGCGTATGAAAATTACTTATTTGATGTTTTTGTGCTTTCACCTTTCTCCAATATATATGCATTGCCGAGATGAGAAGACTTATGGTGGGGGTTTAAGAACTAAGTCATGGCTTAGGTTTTGAAGTGTACATTCCAGTTTTATAATTTTGGTTTTGTAAAGCTTATAATGATTACTTATAGTAGAGACACCATTCTAGATAAAAAAACATTTATGGCTAGTTTAGGGTTTCCAACCTTGGTACTTCGAACATTGCTTAAAGCTATAGATTTATTTATTTTTGTCTCTTGTTGATCTTTATGGCTTCCATTGCAGGGTTGAAGATGCAATAGAGATCTTGGAGCATGTTCTAAAGCTCAGAGAAGAAAAGCTTGGAATTGCAAATCCCGATTTTGAAGATGAGAAGAGTAGGCTAGCTGAGCTCCTGAAAGAAGCAGGCAGGGCTCGTAACAAAAAGGCAAAATCATTGGAGAATCTCATCGATCCTAATTCAAGGAGGACTAAGAAGGAATCAACGAAGAAGTGGGGTTTTAGAATTTGAAAATGTACTGATCGTATTTATCTACTTTACCACACCTGCACATTCTGTAGCGTAGAAGACCTGTATAGTGTCGAAGTTGTAATCTGGTGAGTTTTCTGTTCCTTGAGCTTTGAAATCCATTTGTTGTCTATTTGAATTGTTTTATTGCTTGTCTGTATTGTGACCTCAAAGTTGTTCACCGCAACGAAGAATGTTCATTTGAGCGAATAAATTTTGAGAATGCCTGATGTTTTCTTACATGTCTCAATCATGACTCTGCGGCCCCCGCATATTATTGCTGTAACATGAACTCAAGAATTCATGTGATATACATAACTCCCCAAATGGTTTTGTGGGGGTTGCTTCCTTCTATCTGGTAACAAATTTTACCTAATCTTCTAGCACTCTGCCAGAGTTTGAGCCTGCATAGTGGCATCGAGAGTAGCTGGTAAAAACTTATGTAACCTACGCTCTAAATGATTGCACAGCCCAACCACTGATAGCCTGCCGCCCGCTCGACATGGACGTTCTCTCATAAAAGCAACGTGGGCTCCCGTCAATCTATAAACTGCTATGATAGGAATCAGCTAATCCCAACCATATATCTACTTGTGTCTGAAAAATAAACCCCACTGTAACATTAGTCTTCACCATACTCAACCAATGGCAAGAACTTTCTCTAGTAATCAATGCCGAGTGATATGATAAGGATATCTGTCAAAATATTGATTAATTAAATAGATAAGAATTAAGCAGCATTTTTGCTAATGGGCTACATGGGTGGGTCTTATCATTGATTTAGGCACTGCAGAGTTCTTGATGCGGACTGAACTCTACTGCCATAAGCCTATGGACAAGCCCCTAGGGAATACACTGCTGCAAATTTGCTTAAAAGGATTTACCATTGCCAAGTATACTAAAACGCTAAGGAATTCACTGTAACAGTGAACACTGCCAGGAAGAATTTCTCCAATTTCAACTATTTTTTCAATGTCCAACCTTCTATGCCAAGTTTGTCAAAATTGGTAAATTATGGACAAAATTCAAAAAAAGGACCAAAATGCAAAACAAGATGAAACCTCATGGCCAATTTAAAATTGAAGCTAAGAGTTTTTTTTTCACCCTCATACCTTTTCTTTTCTTATCCTACAATCCCTGTATTTTTATAATCTCAATTTTGATCCAAAAAATCATTTCCTTTGCATTTTAGTCCAAAGCTAGAGAAAGTCGTCTAAAAAAAATGAGGAAAGAGAAAGTCATTGGTCTGATAACTTTTCAGTGATAAAAATCAATATTTTTGGTGTCAATGAATCTTATTCAATAAAGGGGGATTAATAACAATGGTTTTTTTTCTTTCTCTAAACATTAATGAAAAGGAAGATTAGGTTTGATTTAGTTTTTATTTATTCATTTTTGGGTGTTTTAGGGTTGTTATGTCATTTATAAAAGGGTTTTGAAGTGTTTTTAGGTGAAAATAACTTGAAAAATTAGATTTTTGGCTAAAAAAACACTCCCTCGATTTTTCAACCGCAAGTGGTGGCCATATTCTGAGTCTCCGTAGGTGACATGTTGTCTACTTATTTTTCTCAAAAAAAATAAAAGGTTTTGTTTAAAATAAAGATAGGCATAAATAATGACCAATAATCTATATGGTTGAGTGGTTAAACTAGTAAATTTTAAATTTGTTAATATTTTTTATTGTCTATATTTGCCTATTTTTTATTTTGGCAAAGTGGTTTGAATCCTGATATGCAAAAAGAAGGTGTCCATTCATTTTGTTTGTGTTTCAAATTTGATCTTCATTCTTTTGATTTTTTTTTTGCCTTAGGTTCTTTTTTAAAATTGATTTGTTTTTCAATTTCACCCTTCGATATTAAATTAGTTAGGAATTGGACTTTGTAATTTTTTATGATTGGGCGATCCTGATCTCATGACTTCAATCACGGGTTTGAGATGTTAACCCGAATTGAAATCAATCTTTTTTATATCCTTTTATTCAATGATTTTACTTTTCAATTTCATCATTCTCTCTTTTGTGTGTGGTATAACCATATATTTATAGGTGAATAAATTTCTTTGGTTTGAAGGCAAAGCAAAACAAGATCAACTATTGGATTTCAAGAATAAATCTCTACTATTCATTTGAATATTTGATAACTTGGAGACAAAACAAAGAAAAATGGATCCTTGGATTAAAAAAAATAGGCTGCTTAGTGAGAGGGTTTTTAATTTTTAAATTGGTCTTCTCCCATCCACAATTATAATTAAATCACTAAAAATTAAATGCATTTCTTCTTCTTCTTCTCTCTCTCTCTCTCTCTCTCTCATTTTAAATTATTTGGAAAAGATGCCAAAAATGATGCAAATACGTCAAGAACATATTTTTTGGATTTTTTTTGCTATTTTTGTTTTTTCTCAAAATGTTTTCAAAAATAGGATAAAAAATTGGGTAGCAACAGATGCCTTTCTTTACAACGCTTATGAAATAAAATCTCATTAAGGTTTTGCATAGTGAGCTTGTAAATAAAAAAAATATTTACTTGACTTGTTGGGTGATCCACCAATCTAAAGAAGAAAATGATCTCATTATCATGGGTGACCTGTCCTCTTTTAAAATTCAATAAACCAGTTTATTTTTACGGGCGACCTGTTCATTTTAAAATTCAAACACTAGTCTATTTTCATGAGTGAGTTGCCCATTCAAAAATTGTTCTACTTACACGAGTGACTTGCCCCTTTTGACATTCAAAGATTAGTCTATTTTCACGGTCGACCTGTTCATTTTAAAATTAAAAAACTGGTCTATTTTCACGGGTGACCTACCATTTTTAAATAATAAAAAAAACTTCAGCAAGCGTCTATACTTCCCTAAAATTAGTTTATTTTAACGGGCGACCCGCCCATTTTAAAATTAAAAACTGATCTACTTTCACGGGCGACCTACACTTTTTAAATCCCAGAAAGAACTTCAACAAGCATTCATACTTTCTTGTAATTGATCTATTTTCATGGGTGACCCACCCGTTTTGAATTAAAAAAAAAACTGATCTATTTTCATGGATGACTTGTACTTTTAAATTTCAAAAAGAACTTCCATGCTAATCTAAAATTGATTTATTTTCACGAGTGGCCTACTCATATGAAAATTAAAAAACTAATCTATTTTCACGGACGACTTGCCCATTCAAAAACTGGTTTGTTTTCATGGGCGATCTCATCTAGAATCTGCTGCGGTATCTTCATCCTCTGTCAATCCTGTATACTTGACATGGAAGCAGCAAGATCACTTAATTATAAGTGCCCTCTTATCCTCTCTCTCGGTGGAAGTTCTGTATTTAGTTGTGGATTGTAACACCTCCCATGATATCTGGAGAACGCTGGAAACAACTCTCGCGTCTCCTTCAAAAACTAGTTTATTTTCACCAGCAACATGCCCTTTTTAAATTCCAAAAAGAACTTTAACAAATGTTTATGCTTCCTTAAAATTGGTTTTTTTTTCACAGCAACTTGCCTATTTTAAAATTCAAAAACTGGTCTATTTTCTTGAGTGACCTTTTCGTTCAAAAACTGATCAATTTTCACGGACGACCTGCCTCTTTTGACATTTGAAGATTGGCCTATTTTCATGGGCAACTTGCCCTTTTCAAATTTCAAAAGGAACTTCAGCAAACGTTCATTCTTCCCTGAAATTGATTTATTTTCACGAGCGACCCGTCCTTTTTAAATTCTAAAAATTAATCTATTTTTACGGGTGACTTGCCCTTCAACAAGAACTATGATTAAACTGTTTATAGCTTGGTTATTTTGAAATCCCAATATGGCAATTCCCTTTTAACAAAACTGGGATGTTGCCTTCATTTGGGTTAACTTGAAATCTCAATCTAGAGACCCTTTTAACCAGAACCTTGGTTTTTATGTTCTGCTCAGTCAATCTAAGATCTCATCTGACGATCCACTTTAACTAGAACTAAAATGTTGCATTCATGTCGGTCAACCTGAGATACCAATCTGGCGATCTCTTTTAACCAAAACCAAAATCTTTGTCTTCAACTCAGTCAACCTGAGATACCAATCTGACAATCCCTTTTAACTAGAACCAAAATGTTGTCTGATTTGGGTTAACATGTAATCCTTATCTCAACAATCCCCTTTAACTAGAACTTTTTAAGGGTGTCTTTAATTATTTTGATTATAGAATTGAAAATTGAGATTCCTGATGACAGGGTTCTCAAAACTCAAATTCTTGATGTAAGGTTTTTTCTTGTTCTTTTTTATGACAGGGTTTGAACTTTATTATTTTCTTGAGAATTTTCTAATAGTATGGTTCTTCTCATTTTTCTTTCTGATTGCAGGGTTTAAAAACTAGGATTCTCGATGACAGGGTTGAAAACTTGGTGCTTTCTAATTGTAGGGTTGACCTGATGCTTCCCGATCATAAGGTTTGAAAACTTGGTGTTTCTTATTTGCAGGGTTAATCTTCTCATTTCCTTGCTATCATAGCTCAATGATTCTTTCTTTTTGAACTCAAATTCATCAAAATCTTGCCTGATTTCATTGATAATTTTTTTTTAATAATTCAAAAATATTTATGCAATGCTTTGGGGTTACATGGCATACATGCATCCTTACCTGGTTTGAAATATACCCCCTCTTTGATGCTTTATCATCATAGGGTGCATTTATTTGTTATCCACAACTTTCTTAGTTTTTCTAATTCACTTGCTCATCCGAGTCTACCATATGTTAGTTCTTCACTCAAATGTAAGTGTAATGCCCATTCTAGGTTGTTCGCGATTATTACTACTCTTATTATTTGTCAAGTCTGATCATGTCTCTAAGTGTGATGTTGTTTGACTCATCATAAAAAAGTTTAAAAAATCATTAACTTTTTGGATTCTCCCAAAATTGTCTTCTGATCTGTTGTGTGCAACCTGCCAACAATCATCTAGTGTTAACCTCCTTTTAGATTGTCAATCAAGCATAAAGTTGCTTTCAGTTAAATCATACTCTTCAAGTATATGTTATCATCAACTTTCATGGAACTGTTAAGTCATTAAGACAAGTAACAAAGGCTCATCGTTGTATATTCAATGTTGCTACAATCCCAAACCAGGGCTTAGTCTCCTTAATCATGCCACCTTCATTCTATATCTCAAATTTTAATTGCTATTTTGTATCTTTTTAACCTTACTGTGCTTTAATACGTATGGAACATAGCATAATGCTATGTTTGTACTTGTTTTTGAAAAGGAGATTATTAATTAGGAGAAATTGTTAGCTTATGGCCTTAATAGAATGTGTTTAAGTGAGGAATAAATAACTGGATTGTTTTAATTATGCAGAAATTGTGATTGCTACAAAAAGTACATCCCCTCGCTTCCTTTGCCAAAGGCTTCATAGAATTTGCTAAAGTGAAGATGGAACTAACAAAATCACTGCAGCGCATGGGCTCCTGCAAGCCTGTATCTCAGGCTATTAAAGCCCAGTTGTTTGGTCTTCCCTACATATGACCTTTATGATGATGTTCTTGTCATCGTGTGAGGAAGTAGAGAGCAGAGCCATGGAGATTTTAAAGATTTTGAGCTTCCCGTATTCAGAAATCTGAAACATAGATAGCAGGTTGGAGTTAATCCACTCCCATCTCATGCCTTCATGTATCAGCGAACCATGTCAACATAGAAAACCGAAGAGTTGGATCTCTATAATTCAAAGGAAAATTTGTTACAATCCAATCAAATTCTCAGAACAGAAAATCTACAGCATCGTTTGCCTAGGAATCTAAGAATTGTGCTCCAAACTTTCCATATTTACAACCTATTCATATCTCCCAAGTGCTCTCACAGGAGCTCCCAAGATTAGCATTTGCATCATGAACTGATACCCTGATCATATTACTATTTGATGATCTTGAAACATCCATACACTCATGCAAGTCAGCATCACGGGCAATCAAAATCCATTCATGATCGTCATCCAGATACTTGATGTCAAATGTACCCACCTCCAACCTCAGCCTCTTGGCCACTTCCTCTTTTAACTCCGCAATCCCAGAACTCAGAGAGATTCGGAACCTTATTATGTCTTCCCTATATGTTGCCTTTATGGTTACGCTATTCATTTCTTGCCTAGATGTTACATGCGGCATTGCGATCGAAAGAGCAGCAATCATTTGTGTGGGATTTATATCTGAACTTGGAGGATCTGTCCATTTAGATTCTGGAAATCGCTCATCCACAATAGCACCTGCCATGGCAGGACAAAGGTTGCTCAAATCTTTCGAACTTCCAGTATCCTCTATTAGCATTCCACCAAATTGTTCTTGAGCTTCCGTTGCGAAAAAAGCATCAGGTATTGAGTAAGCAGCTGACAGATTTAGTTCCCTGGTTTGTTGAAGAGCCAGTTCAGGTGACCCCCCTGCTTTAATGCATCGCTCATGGACAGGAGAAACAGATGGGTCCTTTGCAGGTGCACTTTCATTTTCTGGGCAACCTTGGCATGAGCCATGAGAAGTAGGAGTTCCTGCACTCTCATCCCTCGAACCACCCCTTGTTTTGGATCTGTTTGAGCCTTTACCTAACTCTGGTGAAAACCTATTTTGCACAGTGAGTTCCTCTAGACTCAATTTTCTACATCCTAGCAATTGATCTTCGAAACCAGCCTTTACATCGCTTCCTGGCGTTCTACAGGTGGGTGATCCATTCTTGTCACCATGATGTTCAGGGGATTTAGAGTTTGGTGAGTTCTGTTGATTTCTCCCATTCAAATTGGGAGGCCAAGAAATGGTACCAACAGCGACAGGAAGAGAACTTGTAGTGAGAGGAGTTAAAGAAAATGCTCCTTCAGTGCCTTGGACTGATTCAATTACCCGCTTAAGCTTAGACAGGGAACGATTAACCTTCTTGATCTTGCGAGATGGCCAGCGAGATATCCCATGCTGCCTGCAAATGCGCTTCATTGTAGTAGGGCAAACTGTAAAGTGAACACAAGAAATTATCTAAGAAAAATCCATTTTATAACATGCTATATCACAACATTAACCAGCTTTTATAAAGAAAGAGATCAGCATCTTTGCAATAACCACAAGAAAATTACAAGTGACAATTTATTCAAGTGCATAATCGTACCACCAAGGCTCTTTGCAGCATCTTTCAGACTTCCAGTAAAATATTGTTGGAGAACCTCTAGACTAATCATTTTCTCTGCCTTTCCACGTTTCCTCTCTTTTGGCTTTTTTGTCTCTTTCTCTGTAAGACAAGCATGAGTTTGCCTGACATCTGCTTGAACAGCACTGCCTCCATTTTTTATGACATCCAAGTCCAACATTAATTGATTCTTTTCTGGATAAATTTGTACAATCGGTCCATTTAGCAACGCATTGTCATCTGGGGGAGATTTTGTAGATTGGGGTATCTGAATGCATTCAAGTCTCAAATCAAGTCTCCCATTAGTAGAAACTTGAATCATCTCTACAAATCCTTCCTCCTCTTCAAGGTCCATCCCAGAAGCAACCTTGAGACTCTGGAAATCCTGCTTCATTATTGCCAATATGGAGCCTAACAAAGTCTTCCATTCACGACTGTCTGTGAAGCTAGGGGGCAGAAAAAATTCAAGGATGTAATCATCATCTCCAGTATAACTGCTCTGCAAGCAGATTGCAAAACAGCTGGTTAATCCAAACATGCGTGCATAATGTACTAGAGGATACTCAGTCTTGCAAAACTGGGTAATATCTGGGCAGAAGCATAGGTTGTGGGAAAAAAATGCCCTCCCAGCAACCCCTTGACCCTTTTGTAAGTGATGCTCAAGACAGGCCTCCCTAAAACCCCACATGTGAGCATCCACTACATAGAATGCCACATCAGTTGTGGACATGCAGACTTGCCCATTGCAACTGCCATCAAAGCTGGTACAGCTCTTCTTCAGACCACCGCCATAGGCCAGAACACTGCGATGCATGCATGGAACCCATGTCTGGGCCAAAGGCAATTTGTGAGTTTCACATACCATTGTCAATATCTCCAAAATTTCAGCCAGTGCATTTTGGCGACCTTCATTACAAATCTGGTTTAAAAGCAGTGCCAAGTATACATGTGTGAGAATAAAGGGGGAAGAAATGAGAGAAGAGGACAAGATTTATCTTGTTGTTCTCCAAATAATACCAGATTTTACATAAAATATGTTATTGCACCTCACCTGTGTGCTTGGAGGGTCCAATATCTCTGAACTTTTCAAATCTACTGCCTGCAGAACAACTGAAATTATGTGACTGGGAATCTCGATATGAAGTACTTGCCAAGGTGTACGTAATATGATCAAAATAATCATATATTAAAGTTTCCCATAGGAAATCCCACTAAAAATTAAAGGATCACCAAGCTCAATCAAGAAAGGAAATAGCATGTGATTAATATGCATATCAAAGGGAGATGAAACCTAACCTCAAGTGCCTTGCAGACTTTATCAACCTCGGGTGCATAGTTGATCTTCTGTGAAGTCATAATGAGTTCAACCACACCGACACAAGACTGTCCAGAAGGTTCGAAGACTGGCAAAGCCACGGTTCCCCGAACATTGTAGTGTAGAGCATGATCAAGCCGTGAATACTCCTTGCTGGAGTAATACTGAACATTGGGAGTCCATTCCGGTAATTTTTGTCTGAAAACACGGCCAGGTAGCCCAAGCTCTCCATCACTCTCTCCGTCCACAGAGAACTTATACATAAGAGAGACCATCCTATACTGATGAAGTCCATTACTATGAGGATCAATAACGAAGGGTTGCCCTGAAGTTGTCAACGCATATCGACCCCCATTCTTCACAGGTGCCCAAACCTGAGCTAGAATATGTTGTTCAGTTGATTCTTTGAAATGTCTCAGGGCCCGTGTCATTCTCTCTTTAATTATACAATACCCATCAGGGTTGTCAATAGGCATTAATCCCAAAAACGGAGAAGGAAGTTTACTGTTATCATCATTTTCCCCTTTGCTTTCAGTTACCGAATTTGGATTACCTGCATTAAGAAAATTTCCAAGTCAGCAGTGAAGAAAAAAAAAACAAATGATTCGCCATCCTGATAGTGGTCGATGAGCTGCAATAGTGTATATAGAAGACAAACTGCGAGAAATTAAATGATACAGTTAACTGGTGAAAGAGCAAGAGCAGCCTACTTAGACTTGCAAAATCCTCTGTATGACCTCAAACTTCAAAGGATATAAATTTTGCCAAAAAGATAATGAGAAAGAACACCAAACTTGAACAAAGTCTCCAGATTTAAGGCAGTACTGAGTTCAGGTATCGACTGATACCATTCATTTGAGAGAAGACAAAATTAAGACCATTAAAACAGACAAAAATCAATTGCACCACTTTTTCCTTCTTGGATTTTGGTTTTCTCATCTCCCAGAACACTGGAGATCATGTTCATGTTACATTTTCATTGCTCGAGTCTTGGCTTTTATACAAGCACGCTTCCAGAGTTCCAATATCTGTGATGAACACATGCTTTGAGAAAGTTTTAGCTCAAATTCAGACACCAATGAAATTTCAATCCCTCAATACAATCAACAAGACAATAAGTTATACAATAAGCAGACCAAAGAAAAGCTCAAATTGACCGATCAAAATCACCAAATATGACAAAAAAAAAATTTAAACACAGAAAAGAAAACCCAACAGAAACTCCCTCTCTGCATTCACCACCGTACACAAAACAACAAACTTTTCAATCTGAGAAGGTAAGAAAAAAGTCAAATAATTTCTAACACCACCACAACAAAACTAAAAATTTGCAACTTTTTCACCATTTCATTCATTCAAAGAAAGCAACTTTAGCATCAAATAATCTTCATTCATTCACGTACACAACACCAAAGTTCAAAAAGAAAAAAAAGAAAACAAATTACGGGACCGACATGTGAGTACGATAGGATTACCAGACAAGCTAAGGCCACCAACAAAAGAAGAGGAAGCCTGACCAGCAGCAGCAGCAGCAAGAAGTCTATCATCAGCAGCATCAGAGAAAGCCCAGAGGGGAGAACAAGGCTGTTCATTAGAAGAAGAAATAAGAAAAGCTGACATGGGGTTTGAAGAAATAAAAGAGATCTGATCTAAAGGCCAAGAACTATCAAGATCAAGATCCAACTCCATTGACTTCCTTCCTTCGGACTCACCCCCTCCTCCACCTTCAGTTGGTTCTGGCATTTTTGTCGTGTTTTTTTTTTTTTTAAAGATTGAGAGTGGTTTACATTCAAAGAAACAAAGTTTTTATTGTGTATTAATATATATTTCTCTTGCAAGAGATGATATGGAATTTGATGTCTTCTTCTTTCTTCTGTTTTTTTCTTTTATCTGAATGAGAGAGGGGAAACGTGGGAGTGGAAGTGGGGGAGGAGGGAGGAGGGAGGAGGGTGAAACACAATTTGGTTTTTGTCCTGCACAATTGTTTGTGTGTGATTCCATGGAATCCATCAATTGTACTACTTGCTGCTGCTGAGGAAATGGAACATAAAATAATGAGCCATCATTATCTGCTTCACTACCACTTCTATGAAACCAAAAACCAAACCATCCAAGTTGCCGCGTTCATTTCTCTTCTTTCTTTCTTTTTGTCTTCCTTCATTTCCCTCCATTTACTTAAAACTGTTAGTAAAAAAAAACAAAAGAAGCTATTAGTTCCTAATTGGCAAATTAGGACCCTTTTTAATGTTATTTCAATTCATTCACTGTTACAACATTTTACCAAATATATCCTTACATTTTTATTAAAAAAATAAAAGTATCAGTGGAAATTAAAGAGACTGCTGTGGCTGCTACCACTGATGGGTTTAAATATTTCAGCAATTGAAATCCGATTCATTCATCTCTTGTACAGTCATCTTTTGTCGTCCCCATGGGCAAACCACTTAATTTCCAGCTTAGGCATAATTAACAACTACTATGATCCTTGTACAGAATCATTATTATCGTTTTAATTTAAGTTCCAAAAAGTGAGTTTGTTTCTTATACTATATTCTTGAATTTAATTCCAAAATAAAAAAAAACAATAAATACATCATCACTTCAGATATGGTAAATTAATTTGCTTAAAATCCAATTGAGAAGAACTTAATTTTAATATTAAAAACAAGTCCGAAAATATTCTAGTGGTTAAAATTATAGTGATGTAAAAACATCACAAAATACTAAAGCAGTAAACATCATCAAAGAGCCGGTCATAAAAAAAAGAAAAAGAAATATCCACTTATAAAATGACATACCTTTATATAGTGCTCACACACCTTTAATTTTCTTTTCTTCTTTTAGTGGATTGACTACGTCTAAAAGACATAATAAAATGGAAGAGGAACCTTCTAGAGGTGTTTGGAATAATATAAAAAAAAAATTATTTTAAATTATGTTTTTATTTAGAAATATATTAAATTAATTTTTCAAAAATAAAAACTTTAATTACACACTTTACGCAAAGTGGTTAAAGTCGATCACTATATATTTTTAATAAGTTAACAGTGGATAAAATAATCACTACTACAAGTAGCCTCGTGATTGTTAATCTTTCCTCCTAGTAAGAGAAAGTGACGTCTGAATCATATTTTAAACATGAAACTATTTTGAAATGCGGTGAAAATTATATTTTTAAAAATTTTAATTTTTTTTTGTTAAAATTTAATATGTTTTGGATTGTTTTGATGTGCTGATATCAAAAATAATTTTTAAAAAATAAAAAAATTATTGACATGTATTTCAGCACAAAAAATTATTTAAAAAGTAACCACAATAATACTGTCAAGCTAGTTCTGTATTTCCGCGCAGCCATAACTGGAAAAACCATCAATTAAGAGGTTGTTAGAAGTAGCGGTGTAACTAGTATTTTATGATTTAAAAAAAAATATTTTAAATTAATTTTTTTATATTTTAAAATTATTTTGATATTAAAAAAATATAAAAAATTATTTTAATATATTTTTAAATAAAAACATTTTAAAAAATAAATACAACCACGTTTTTAATCACTTCTCGACGAGATAAACATCCAATGACGTTGCTCTAGTGTTCTATCATTTGCTTCAATTGCATAATGCACATTTCAAGTTTAACGGCATGCCCACGAGCTTTGATCGGAGACAAATGGGAGGAGGAGACATATCACGAAATAAAAATAACAAATGTGACATGAATGAGTTATTAGCTTATCAAATAAAGAGTAGTTGATGGGGTAGGCTCGTAGCGGGAGATTATTCAAATACGTAGGATATAATTTACACGGAAATACTTGATGTCATCTGTACGTATTCCAATACTGTCGAGGGTCAACTAGCAACATACGATTAGAAAAATAACCCAGCTATAAGCTGGCTTGATGGTTTGTGCTGCCCATCTGCACTAATTTATAGAATAGACAATTAGGAGTTGATGTGAAGAATCCTTTAGAAAGCTGTTCGAGATTCACAAACTCTAGCAAAATTAAGAGTTGAATAATTAAAGAAAATGATAGAACTATATAATATGTGACAAACATTACAACGACCTTGTTCTTGTACTTTTAGAGGGTCAACTTATTTTGATGGCAGATTTGTGGAGCTGTGTATGATAGATAGAGCAGAGACTAGTTATGGCATTGAAACTTGAAAGAGATCTCATCTACTCGTTGAAAGTGCGTGAAATGAGCTGCCTATGGACTGGATTTGCCAATATGAACATAGTAAAGTTCCTAGTGGCATAAACTATCTGCAGAAGAGAAAATTCGGGCTCCAAAAACCCTGCCCAACCCAAGCTTTCACTGCTTCCTTTCGTACAGGTGAAGAGACTTTCCTCTTTTGGTTTTGGTCAAGCGGGAATCGGGAAAGCATGGAAAAGAATAAGTGAAGGCAATCATGAGGTAGGTGACCAAAACATATCGAACCCACAATGGGTTACAGGGTGATGCCACATTCTAGAAATGAACCGAGAAAACAAAGAACAAGCACATATCTAGAACAACAACGAGCATCTGAGAAACAAAATGCCTTGCTCCAGCACCGCCAAAGGATATCCTGCTACGCCTGGAAAATATATACAATTTGTTCAGCCTTGTAGAATTACTTGTGCACGTGTATCAACCAGAAGTTTACTCGATGAATTGCTAATTCAACATTGGCTTTCATATGCTGAATTTTAGTAAGATCCTGATATCGAAAAGGTGGATCACATCTTGTATCTCATGTGGAAATACACTCTTTCAAGACTGAGATGCTAGCAGTCTTAGGCTAAACGATGTTAAACTTCTTTGTCCTGCTTTAAAGGCAACACAATATAATCATTACAATACAAACACTGCCTTTTCCCCCAGAACATGCTCCTCACAAGATTATCTTGCAAATTGGACACGAAAACTCAGAATCCCCTGATGAGATATGCAATGAAGCTATTGCTTCCTGAACAAAGATGATTTGAAAAGGCCTAGATACAGCAATTGTCACATACATGACACAAGTGGAATTTCTTCTTGAATTGGATGCGTTCTTGGGTGCCCTTAGTGGGTGGGAACGTTCATGAACAATGACATGGTTGTACTCCATAGAAGTAAAAAAATGACTGTTTGTCTAGATGCCATATGCTAATTAGCGTCTTGATTTTTGTTGGGGAGGGGCATAGAAGTAAAAAAATGACTGTTTGTCTAGATGCCATATGCTAATTAGCGTCTTGATTTTTGTTGGGGAGGGTATCCAGTCCCCGTTCCAGGTGGGTCTTTCCTTCTCAGGTGATGCTGCTGATGGGGCTGGGCAACCCCACGTGGCATAGGGATGTTACCAGGATTCATTCCACCACCCATCCCTGCCTGAGAAGAGAGATTATAAGCTGCCATGCCCTGAGATTGCATTCTCTGCATGCCCACAGACATTGGTCGAGGTGCAGATCTGCTGTTAATTCCATGAGCACCTGGCATGCCTCCAGAAACCGCATTTCCAGATGAGACAGGTTGTGGAGGTTGAAGACTAGTTGTTCCTTCAAAATCTGTATTTGTATCTACCGGACGAGTAGGATAATTGATGACCTTCTCTCCAGGTTGAGAGGGAACCAGGGCATTCCGTCCAGGTAGAGGTTCGCTACGAAAATAATCGTGCTCTATAGCTTGTGCAGCTGTTATACGCTTTCGAGGATCATATTCAAGCATCTTAGATAGAAGGTCAAATGAAGCACTTTTAGGAGAGAGAGGCACAACACCATGCAGTCCAGTATTCTCATACTTGTGCTCTTGGATATGCTGCACGTCATTATGCCAGTGCGGAAGACTTGCAAGTGTTGGCCATTTTTCTAGTGTAGGATGGCCCAAGACCTTAAATATCTTGTCAAGTTGATCGATCTGGAAAGGATTTGATGTCGATTTGGCTTCTGCCCCTTGAAAAAGTGGCTTCAAAGTCAAAAGTTCAGCAAAAATGCATCCAAGAGCCCACATGTCAACAGCACTTGTGTAGTGCTTAGCCCCCAGAAGCAACTCAGGTGCACGATACCAAATGGTTACCACAACACCATTATCAGACAAAGCCTTCAAGGGAGCTTGATATATTCTTGCCAGTCCAAAATCAGCAATTTTGACGACCCCGTGTTCCTCTCCCTCGCCCATAACTAAGATATTTGATGGCTTTAGATCTCGATGTATGATCCAGTTACTGTGCAGATAGTTCAGTCCATTGAGTAGCTGCCAGAGCAATGATTTAACAGTGTACTGATTGATCATAGTGTTACCCTTGTCTCTATGATGCCTGATGATTTCATAAAGATCATGCTCAGCATAATCAAAAGCCAGATACAGCGACATGTCAGCATGATTGATGTGCACATTCACAAGCTTCACAACATTCTCATGAGTAATTTCCCTAAGTAACATGATTTCACGGATGGCAGTGGGAGAGACACCATCACCATCCTTGGACTGCTTGAATTTCTTGATGGCAATGGACTTTCCACAATTTGCAGGAGACTTGGTTTTTGCTAGGAATACAAGACCATAAGTGCCTTCACCAATCTTGCCAATAAGATTGTACTGTTGCAGCCACTCTGGCTTTTCACTGCTGTTGTTGCTTCTATTATTGCCGTCTCCCATGGTTGCAAAACAACTTTGGCTGTGTGTCCTTACAACCGAGGTTGCTGCATTGGCACTGAGATTGAAAAGAAAAGGGTGCACCAGTTTCCTGCACCAGCTTGCAGATCCATGAACTTAAAACGCAACTGCTTACTGTCCAATAATGAAATTATTAGGAAGATAAGAAAAAGAAATTGAAATTTGGAAGTACGAATGGATTATCAATTGAGAATGTTTTACAGTTAGTTTCTCTATAGCTACATGTTCAAAAGCCTTGTTCTGCAAACGTTACTTCAATAAGAGATTTCTAGAAATAAATTTCAAAATGAAACAGCATGTCAGCATCTGCAAAGTGTTCAAATCTCAGTGAAACCTCTCCTACCCAACCACTACAGGGAATACTGTGTTCAAAAGCCTTGTTCTGCATATATTACTTAAATAAGAGATTCCTAGAAATAAAACTCAAAACGATACAGCATCTGCAAAGTGTTCGAATCCCAGTGAAATTTCTCCTATCCAACCACTACAGGGAATACTATGTCCACGACCCCTTCCCACTTCTTGTTTCAATCCTATGAATCGAAGTAAGATGCAATAAGATGAAAGTGGAAATAATGTTTTCATCTTAACAAAAGAGCACAAACAAAAATCTTCAAGGTAACATAATAACACAAGCTCTCACCAGGTAATGTATATAAATCTTCCCCTTCTACTATAAACACCAAAATCCAAAGGAGAAAAACTTAACCAAACAATATTTACAAGGGCATTGGAACACCGATGATCATCAGTGAAAGAGATTTTCAGGCTTTCAAATGCTGAAATTCAAAATTGAACGAGAATATGTGAGTTTTCCCGACGCAAAACAGGATTAACTAAACTATAGTACGAGAATTATTTGCTATATTAAAGATTCCCAAAAGATTGAATCTTCATAACAAGCAAGACCAAAACTATTAAAGACGCTAACTTTCCAGTTCGTAACTAGTAATGATACTCATAAGAAAATGAAAAAAAAACCCTCAAAAACTGAATCCCACAAACCAAACCCAGAACCCAGTCAATGTTCAATGATCAAGAAAAAAAAGCTAAGAAGATCAACATAAATAAGCAAAAATACAGTTGAGCGTATCAATAAAAAAAACCAAAGGAAACTCACCTTTCGAGCTGAAACTGGATCGATTCAAGACCTTTACTATCACTCTAAGAAACCCAGATCTTGATTCTTGGTATCTATCTATATAGCTACCTCAACGGCTGAAAAAAGCTAGTATCTTTTTGTTATTGAGATACACACTGAGTGCATAAATCAATAAGACATGTCCCGGAGATTTAAAGGAATTGGAGTTAATTTTCGTGATTAAAGTCGGTTTTCTTGAGTCGGGTTTTTCTTGACACTGAGTGCGGGCTTGCAGATTTGTAACGTAAAGCTCTGTTTGATTACGAAAATCTTACAGCCTACCAGTTTTTTTTTTTTTTCAATTTAAATTAGAGCATTTTTAAATCTTTATAGATAACTTTTTAAATATATTTATCAAAATAGATTATTTTATGCCATGTAAGAGAAATAAGATATTATTTTCCATGTCATTTATTTAACATAATTAATAAAGATTTAAGAAATCATTTTTCTCTTTGCAAAAGGAAAAGTCCATATTGGAACTTTTTATACTCGAGACTCTATATCTATATATATCTTTGTAGAAATGTACTTGAAAGAAATTCATGCTATTTCTTACTTATAATAATTATTTTTTAAAATATTTTTTATTATAAATATATTAAAATAATATTTTTTTTTATTTTTTAAAATTAAATTTTAATATTAATACATTAAAATAATTAAAATATATTAAAAAAACATTTTACTAAAAATAAATCTTTGAGTTCACAAGTCTAACTATGTTGCATCTTCTCGCGGTAGCATTTTAAATAAAAAATTTTAATATTAATACATCAAAATTATTTATAAAAATTATTTTACAAACAAAATATTTTAATAAAAGAGGTCTTTGACTAATAAATCTTTCTTAAGAAATAATGGACAAATACTTAACTCATTTCTAAATAAAATAAAATTATAACACCTAATTAGAAATAGAATCTAAAATTAATTATGAAAATAAAAAATACTCCCGGGCTCGGCTGATGCGAGCTTGCCGACCTTATAACGCTCAGATAAATTTTCCATTTCTTCACCGACTTGGATTTGTCAGCATCCATC
>Ga0325414_1001763_pt1 | contig 21396 bp, 7 predicted proteins | sample PopdelMetagenome_8_FD_206183 | JGI IMG/M metagenome (GOLD analysis project Ga0325414, IMG submission 206183) | Populus deltoides microbial communities from Bellville, Georgia, United States - Leaf-PdKOR-R3 | ecosystem: Host-associated > Plants > Phyllosphere > Phylloplane/Leaf | place: USA... | reverse complement strand
ACTATTTTTTGCCCTCCTCTCTTCCCTCTTCTCTGCTTGCTTGAATGCAGAGCATGCTGTTTTTGCACTTGTTATTATCGGGCATGAAATTTTATGATGGAAAAAATTAATCCCACTTCTTTTCATTAAATGTGAAATCTCATTAATCAAGTTTTGTTGATAAAAAAAAACTCTTTTATGTTGTTTTTAATGTTAAATAATTATACTTTATATAAGAGAGAAAAAAAAAACTCATCTACTATGCTTTATTTAAAACTAACACTGAATTAAAAAAATGATTAATTATCATAACCCAAAATATACTCAGAAAAAATCCTAAGTTCATAAATTAGGCATAACTAACATGCAAGGAGGTGTGAATACAAATAATTAAAAATCTAGCATGTAACATATATATATATATATATATATAAACTTTCTTCTTTGAATGTTAATTGTTTATCAAATCCATCTTCTAACACTAGGTTTAGAGAGGTTGTTGACTTGAAAATATCTCATTTAGTGTTGAATAAAAATGTTATATAGTCTTTTTATTTATTTAAATTTATTATAATATCATAAAGTACTCGAAAAGACCATGACGGGAAATGAAATCTTATGTCTAGGCTCTTTGACTAATAAAATATTTATTTGACCTATAAAAGTTCTAGTGAACTATATGAGCATTCAACTTTCAAGACATTATTAAGAACTTATGTTATATTTGTTATAATATTGTCATAATGGTGGTCCTTATCATACAAAAGTGCTCATTTTCCTTTCGGTTTATATTCTAGTCATTCTTTGATTCATGAGTCCTTCTCAATTATTTAATCATATAATGTATTAAATTTTTTATTTGATGTTTCATTATAAACCATTTCCAAAAGTTTTTTCAAAGTTAAAACTTTGAACCTAATGCTGAAATTGCTCACAAAGTGACGCAAATAATATTGGTGAAATCCAACTAGCTCGAGCCATATCTTTACCACATTATTTGTTTTTGCGTTTCAAAAGAACTTTTGAAAAATTAAAATTTTTATTTTATTTTTTTCTTTACTTCAAATTAATATTTTTTAGGTGTTTTCAGATTATTTTGATGTGCCGATATAAAAAATAATTTTAAAAAAATAAAAAAATAAATTATTTTGATACATTTCAAAGTAAAAAGCACTTTAAAAAACAACTGCAACCACACTCCCAATATAACCACCTATAATGTATCATTGAATTGAATACAATTTAATAACCATCTCTAGTTTTAATTGGTTTCCTCTTTAACCAAAGAAAAACCTAAAGGAAATATCTCATTGTTCGGATCAAAACAAACTATAATAAACAACTTTATAATAAACATATTGTATAAGTTGGTGTCGTCAACATTCATGAGCGGTTTATAATATCTCCAACCCCTAATTTTGACTTTAAATTTATAAAAACCTCTCCCAAATATTATTGTAACATCATCAAAATATCCTTTTATGATCCTACCTACTACATAATTATACCATGATTTGATTCCCGAAGAACCAATAACAATCTAGGTAGAATGTCAAATGACTCTTTATGTAAACCAAAAAGCCACTCGAGAACCTTTTATTTTCCCTTTCATTCCTTGTAATATGAGACCATAAACCTATGTTATGTACTTATTTATATTTGAATGGAAACAATGTTTACATTTATATCAATTATCATAATTGTAGAAACCACTGATGTAAATAAAATTGAATCAAACCGGCGATGGTATTCTTTAGCAGATGTATTGATAAATGCTTGAGAACCAGTCAATTTTGAGATCTCAAACAAATTCAAAATCTTATGGCACCCTCTCCACATAAGTACCATTTACATTTCTATGTATGCAGACATTATAGTTGTATAAGTTGCAATCGAACGTTAAAAATCGCATTCCATTAAATTTTCAATGTTCCACGGCTCAAATACATTAATTAAAACAAACTTTGTTCTTAAAAGTTTTTCAACCTCCAACTCAACAATTACATCCAAATTCTTATGACTTAGATACCAATCATTGTATATCATTTTATTTGTTATACTACCATCCTAGAGCCTAGAAACAAGAGGTCTCATTAACCTATCATCATTTGATATCTCAACCAGACCCAAATTAACATTAACCTCATCTTACTTTGGTGTCTTAACTATATTAATTAAATCAAATTTTATTTTGAAAGTTTATCTAACCTCTAATTTAATAATTATTTCTAAATTCATATGACCAATTATTTTATATCATTCATCAGTTGTGATACCATTTTAAAATTTAGAAATAGAAGATTCCATTAACCTATCTTCATATGGTGTCTTAACCAAATCCAAATTAATATATGTCTCATCTTGTTTGTCATTATTGATCTAAGCATGGTCATACATACTTGGATCCTCTCTTTCTACAATTTCATATATCAATGTTAAGGTAACTGCACCACTAACTGATATAGACTACATAGCAAATCGTGATACTTATATACTTGTTTGAGTATATGTTGGGACCTAAGTATACTTTATAGTAGAGAACAAATGTACTCGTTTAGGTTGACTATCCAAGTATAACTCAATATATCTTTGTGGGAATTTTGGATGGAAAACCCAACCACAGACTTCAAATTCATGTCACAAGAAATCGACATAGCAATATAATGAAGTGGACATTTCCTAACAAACATCCTCCAAGTAATATCAATTTCAACATCATTATAATTCCACTTAGTTCCTACATAACATGTTTAAGTTTAGTAGGCAACATGTCTAAACTGGAACTCAAAATCACATTGTTTCCTCCCTTGTAAGCAATTACACTATTCAAATTATTAACAATAGTACCACCATAATGATATAATAATATCATATTAGAAGATATATTTTATAAAACAACAAAAACTATTTTGATAAGTTATCACAAATTCTCACTAGTTCAATAAAAATAATAGGATCAATTTAATTTATACATAATTGCTTCAATTAGAAAAAATTCCCCAATTATCTCAATTAGTCCTAAAATTCAATGTAAAACCCTAATTGATACAAGTCAACATAAATGCTTAATTATGACGTCAAGTAGCAACCAAAGCATAACAAGTTAACATTGGTTTGCTGATGACAAATAAAGAAGAAGAAAAAAAATGTTTTTTTATTTAAAAAAAAACATAGTTGGGTAAATTTTTTAGGAGAATGACATAGGTTGGAAAAATATTTGGGAAATAACACATACATATGTTGAACACAACCACGCTTCTGAATATCAATTTTGTACACAAACACTATTTTGGTTGTTTAGTCATGTTTCAAAAAGCATGTTTTTTACAAATTAATTAACTTTAATAAAACTCAACTCAAAATCTTATGAAGATCTAATGACCAAAAGATAAGATTCAAGATATAATGGTCGAAAAAGAAAGAGAATATAAGATGATGTAGCAGTGAGAGAAATGAGAGAAGAAAAAAATGGAAAGAAATGGTGGATCATCGAGGACACACCAAAGATCCATTTTTGACACATTCAGTGCCATTAGAAAAACCTTGACGAGATGATTATAATGACACCTTGAAAGACCACAAAATGAGGTTGTAGTTAAATCTAAATTAACCCTGAACAAAATCTTTAACAAAAATAATCTTATTTGGTGGTCTTTTAATGTGTGACTATAATCGTCTCGTCGAGATTTTTCTAACGTTATTAAGTGTGTTCCCTAGACCCTCCTTTTCTTTTTCTTTTTCTCTCTCACACCATTGAATCTTAAATTTCATCTCTTGGTTATTGGATTTTCTTAAAATTTTATATTGATTTTTGTTCGTGTAAATTAATTTAAAGAAGGTATGAATTTTGAAACAACAAAAAATATTTTTTATATTTAAACTATGTTATCTTTTTAATATTTTTTTAACGTGTATTATTTTTCCAATTGCAAAAGAACCCGGAAGGAAGCAGAAAATTATAGAGGCCTCCATGGATGAAAACCACTATTGTAAAAGGGACCACAACAAGGAATGAATCGTTCTTTCTGTTGGTACAGATCAGTGTTGTGGGTCAATGCTACGAAGAATCTGAGAACCTCACAGCTTGCTACATACGTCAGGCCTACTGCTTACTAATTGTAAATCTTAGTCGAGGGAACAGAGGTGATGCCATGCTAAATATGCTGAACCCATCTAGGGTGAAATAAAATAAAATAAAATCAAACGAGCTAATCTCCGTCCAATTCTTTAAAATTATTTTTCCTTTTACCCTATAGTATTTTTAGGGAATGCTCATTTTATGTTTTTATTTTCACTTCATTACCGTTTTAAATTAAAGAATAAAAGGGATGTCTGGTGTCATTTATAGTTTTGTAATTTACAAAATCAATATAAAAAATAAAAAGAAATGATCAATTGTCAAAGTTTTTGGAAGCAAGAACAAAATGATACTCACCTTATCAGCTTCGTGTACCTGATTTCTGGCATTTCAGATTTTATTCTTTCAAGAATCATGATGTTCTCCTACCACATGAATTACATTTTGAATTTAGAAATTTGAAGTGTTTTTTACAACCAATGAGGTCCTTTATTAATCATATCAAAAGGGATTAATTACACAATTTAGTTAGTGAAATCACCTTTTTTTTGGGACATAAAATCACAGTCTTAATTAAACTAAAAGGGCAGGGCACTGGATGGGTCCAACTCATGCTAAAAGCCCTAGCACTTTGTGACCAATCAGACGATGGTACACTCCTTTTCTTGGCTCCCATTCCGTCTCAGACTAGGAAAAATCCGGTGACAAATGGGTCACCTGCACTGCTTGCACGCTCTATAGCTCCCACGTACACAGTACACATATGTATGTATAGTGTATGTTATTTATGTGTGTGTACTGACCATCGTACACATTTATGCATGTAATGATGATTATATTGATGATGGAGAAGATGTACATGTAGAGGTATGAGCGATATGGGCCATAACGAGGATCTATGTAGGGTGAGGCTAAGAAACATAGGGGCATGCAGGAGCAGAACTTTTGCCCTTTTCAGCGTTTGAAATTCGAGGCATTTTAAAGGTGAGCGCGAAAGGCACTGTATTTTCGAGGCTCGTGCTTTCTTGGCCTTTCTGTCTTTCTGAAATGGTAGACTTGATGTTTTTTTTATTTTCTTTTTTTGTGGTGGTATGCTTGCCATTTTTTATTTATCTAAAAGGAGAAAATATTGAATCTTGGTGGATTTCAAAAGAAAATTAAAAAAAAGTAGTGGTACTGTTCCCGCGTGGGGGAGAGGCCAAGTCTCTTTTAGGTTTCCTTTCCGCTTTTGTCGATTGTAGTATCCTTTCATGCTTACACTTTACTCTCTCTCTTTTATTTTTTTCAAGATTCAGAGGTGAGCATGCTTTTAAATCCTTTTCAGGGCACTGTTCCTAGCTAATTACATCACCCAAGGAAAAAAAACAATAAATAAAAATGCAAACACAGAGCTTTTCTATAACCAAGAAAAAGTATATACTCAATCAAGAAAAAGAAAAAAACCAGTGGTTAAGCTCTAGGTAGCCCTAGTTTTAGTATTTGTTGTTCGTTTTTGTTTTTGTTTCGTGCTTGAGAAGGAAAGATATCTTTTAGGTTACAGATGCAGCTGTTGAGATAAATATATATATATATATATATATATATATATATATATATATATATATATATATATATATATATCATGGTCTGTGTGAGGTTGAGAGCGGGTTTTAGGGTTTGAATGGGGTGCTTGGAGTGTTTTTATTTTTTTGCATGAATAGAAAGAGGAGCTAGGGTCTCAAGAGGTTTCCATTTTGGTGGTAATTTCGTAGAGGGAAATGATGGTGGTGGTGGATTTCTGTGTTTGGACTTTGAATTGCATTCCTTTTGTTGTTGTTTTGTTTGACGAGGAAGAACCGAAGGTGGCATGAGATTCTGGGGTTTTGCAGGGTAGGTTTTAAAGGAAATCTAAATTTGAGTGTAGCAACCTAGAGTTCATGATTAATGCCTTTGTTTTTAGGGTTTTGTGTTGGACTTTGAATTTTTGGGATTAAGAACATAGAAGTTGTTCCTAATGGAAATGTCTAGTTCAGATGGTTTGCTTCTTGGACTCGTCTTTCCCATTTTCAGAGAGTTCCATCATGATCACTTATTACATTGAAAAATGAAGAAAACGAAAGAACTACAATCAAAATTTGAGTGGTAACATTTTAGCCACAAATTCCAGGGCAACCTAGCTTGCTGTTATATATTCAAAGCAAATCAGTTTTTCTTTGTTACAAATGGATAAACCACTTCTCATTAGCTCAGCAAAGAAAACAATCTAAATTTTTTTGTGCTAAAAAAAAAGACCTAGCTCTATTAGTTTCAGTCTAGGAGAAGATCTTAGTCTCGTGAGTGCAATTACATTTTAAATTGCATTTTCCTTATACTCTTAGATATATAAAATTTTTCTAAAGGCTCATCATATTTCTATCAATATTAATATTATGTAAAGGGTAAAAAGTCATTTAAAACCCCATCATATTTTCATCAATATTAATACATATATTAATGATATTTTCTCTCATTAATACATATGTCAAAGATATTTTTCATCAATATTAATACATATGTCAGGGGTATTTTCTCGTATTAAAACTATTAGGGCAATATTACACTTTAGTATCTCCTCTCTATAAAAAGATTCATGAGCTATAAATAAATCATGAATCATTCAACCAAAAGGTTTGATATCTCCATTCTCTATTGTATATTTATTTCTAAAGCATTTCTTTGTAATATCATTATATTTTCTCTTAAAAAATGATTGACTTAATCATTAGAGAGTCCCCAAATTCACTAAAGATGACCTTTTACAAGTATCATGCACCTACCTCCAACCATCTTCACTAGGGAGAATGGATCATATTGCCAGAACTAAGAGATTAACCAATTATTCAAGATAAAAGCCTTACCGCCCCCAAACTATTTGGATTTTTTAAGACCTCACCATTAACATTGTCTGTGAGAAACTAATAAAAAAGCCATTAGTTTCTTTCTAATGATATTTCCAAGTCATTCCATGACACACTTAGCTAGAATGCTTGATGGATCTGCTCGTTACCACAGACACTTTTTCCCATTCGAACTTCCAATAGCTCATTAACCAAGTGCAACCCATTATCTAGGCTGTGTTGGCCACTCAGAGGCAAAATCAAGTTTTGTCATCTCAACAAGTCTTAGCACTTGCGACATCCTTAGCCTTGAAAATGATTGACTAGGGTCTTCCTAGAGCAATAACATCACTTTCCAAAGGATGGATTAAAAGCTCCCTAGAGTCCAACAAATTGTCTCAAAATATATTATCCTTGATAGGAAGTAAATTTATTTTTAAATTAAAATAATTTCTCTTTGACATACACTTTTTATCTACAGGTCTTTAATAGGAGCTTCTAGAATCTTGCCTAATCTCTTTGGAAGGGGATCTTCCTAATACGATTGCATAATCTCCTTAGAAAATGTTCTTTTTAGTGTAATTGCACAATATACTTAGAAAGGGCTCTCCCTAATACGATTGCACACTCTCCTTATAAGAGGTTCTTCCTAGTGCAATTGCACAATCTCTTTGAAAGGGGTTTTTCCTGGTGCAATTGCACACTCTTCTTAGAAGAGTTTTTTTCTAGTACGATAGCTTTACCCTTCATGACAACTTAAGATGACCAACCTTAACAAAGTAACATGACCCTTGTCCTATGACTAAATATACACCACTAAGACTAAGTGGAACCTAGAGCATTAACATAACTTTTCATATAGGCTCCTGGACCTTATGCGATCTCCAGAGATGATATTAAATCTCTCACTCTCAGGTTTGGTCTCTCTCTAGTGAGAGGATCTCATGCCCCATGTCATCTCTAAGGAGGCTACATGCCTTCAACTCTTAAAAAAATACAATAACTCTCCAATAAAGGGATGAATTTAGTCTTCTTAGTACAATAACACCACCATAATTGGATTTTCTTTTTCCCCTTATAAATTTTTCTAAATATAAGCGTCAACATGGGTTTGTCCTCTCTGCCCTTGAGAAGTTTCCAAGTATCGGTGTCAATAGGGATTCGTTTCCCTAAGTATAGACTCACCCTTCTCAGGTTTCCTTCACCTTTTAGAAGTTTTCTAAGTATAGGCATTGATAAGGATTCACCCCCTTCAATCTCTTAGAATATTTTCTAAGTATAAGCTCACTTTTCTAGGGTTCCCCTCCATCACTTAGAAAATTCTCTAAGTATGGGCATCGACATGGGTACGTCACTTCTGCCCCTTAGAAATTTTCTAAGTATAGGCATCGACATGGGTACATCACTTCTGCCCCTTAGAAATTTTCTAAGTATGGGCATCGACATGGGTCTGTCCCCTCTATCCTTTGAAAATTTTTCAAGTATGAGCATTGATAGAGATTCATTCCCCTTAGTCTCTTAATGTTTGTTTTCTCATTATACTCTTGACAATTTAATTGTACAACTATAAATATAATGAAAAACTACACAACTAAGTAGGTAAGCCAATCCAAAAAAATCTCTTGTCTTTATCTTTATATTATTTCTGTTGCTTGAATCTTTTTGTTTATTTTCGATTACTTAGCAATGTGGTCAATATAAATTATTAAAAAAAAATTAATTTTTAAGAATATATTTTCTATAACTTGTGAAACTAATAAGTCCTAAAATTCAAGATACTTATGAATAAAACTGATGTGTTGGATAATCGATTAATCTTTTAGTGCAAACAATCTGATCCATTCTCTATAGCCAAGGTATCTAGGGGTTTTATATGAAAAGTTTGACTGATTGATAGTTGGTGGTGTCTGGTAAGCTAATATACCTGCTTATTGGTAAAATTCAAAGATTTTTTATTTTCTTTGTGATTTTACCCCCGTTTGAACCAATGAACTTTATAAAAATTAAGTTTGGTCTTCTAAAATTTCAATCTTCTTAATTAAGCTCAAATTGGGCTCCAAAACTTAATTTTTCATCAATTAAATCCCTTATAAAATTAATTTGATCGATTTAAAATATAATTAAGTCCTTGTACTTAATTAAATCCTTTATTTTAGCCCAAATTAATTCTTAAACATAATTAAACTCTTAATTTGGCCCATGATTAAATCAAATTGACCTCTTAAAAATCTAATTATTTTCGCAGACTTAATTTTTATGCAGATTTATCCAATAATCATTTAATTTGATTTTGAATCTATATTGTCTCTTTAGTCTTGAATATAATAGGGTACGATTAAGCTCCTGAGTCCACCTAAAATTTCAACTTTATTCTTTTATACATTTAAAATCCTCCCCAGCTTGCTTTTGCTAAATTGTCACTCTTCTTGCCATTATTATAGATTATTGATTTTTTTATTTTAAAACAAAAAAGGGTAAATTTTTTGAAATAACCCAAAAATGGGTTATGATAGGTAGATTTGTCTTACATCTTAACCTAGGTATGTCTTGGCTGTGTGTCATGAAATGACTTGAAAATGTCAAAAACAAGTTTTAGAGAATGAAGGTTTTTTTATCAGTTTCCATATACGACGCTTATTGGTGAGTCACACAACCTAAGATGTGTAAGAGTAAGGCTGATGTGTTGGATAATTGATTAATCTTTTATTTCAAGCAATCTGATCCATTCTTCCTAGCCAAGGTATCTGATGGCTTTATATGGAAAACCTAGGTAGTTGGTAGGTCGTAGCTATAAAAGGTTCCCTTTGATGGATGTAGGGACTCTCAGATACTTAAGTCAGTAACTTTGTAGAGAAAAAAATTGCAATAATATTTTAAAGGGATAAACTCTGAAAATATATATGCTGAATGTGTTAAGAATGAAGAGATTGTAAATTTTGAGCTTGAAGGATTCCTGAGATATTTATAGCTCATGAGTCTTGTTCTTTTATGAAGAGGAAGGGATGAAGTGTACTTTCACCTTAGTGATATTATTAGTTGTATTTTACTCAAAATAGTACATATTAGATCAATATAAAATACCTAAAAACTTGTGTTGGTTCCTAAAAAAATCTCATTCGAGTGTTGGGCTATGGTAAGTTGTCGAAGCCCATTATAGATGAAAACGGGTCCGGGCGCATTGCCAGGACCCAAACATGTTGGGCTCGAGCATGATAGCCCGAGCCTCTGAGGGTTCTGAAATGCATGCCCAGCATGCCCAATAGGGCGTTCACTCTGTATGGGCGCATGCCATACATGGGTATACATCTAGTGCATGGGCTCAGGATTTTTGCTTGGGCCCATGCTCGTTGGATGTTGGGCTTGGTTTGCCACACCCGAGCTCATTCACCTTGGGTACAAGTTGTATGTTGGGCTCAAGCTTGGTAGCGCGAGCCCAAGGGGGTGTGTTTTGGGCTTTTTTGGCCTTTTGTGGTTTTTTTTTTTGTCTATTAAATTTGGATCCATTAGAAACTATCATAAAACTCAAATTTACTATTCAATTTATTTTAACCTTCTAGCTAAAAAATGATTTTAATAGCCAGTAGTGATAATAATCTAGAACAGGGTATCCTTTTTATTAAGTTTATTGTATACGCCTAGAATCTTTAAAAAATCTTAAGTGCACATAAATGCTCACCCAAATGAGTATGAGAATATTACCTATTATATCATGCAAGAGTATAAAAATAGTTACGTCAAGTTTTGATACACTCTCATTTGGTTCATCTAACTTTACTTAGTAAGGCTCTTAAACTTTTATTTAAACTTTTTAGATTGGGCACCTTTGTGTTGGTGGAATGCAAACTATTGATTTAATTTTCAGTGGTTAGATCATTAACTCAATCAATCATCCTTTATTTTCTTGAATTTATGACTGGTCATATCAATAGTTTTCAATGAAAGATTATTTTAAAAAGATTGTTTACAGCATGTGCCGCGTAATTTAATCTTATACTACTTTATCCGAATTTAATCAACAAGTAAATCATATTTACTTTGTAATTATATATAGAAAAAAAATTTAGTTTAATACTTTTTTTCATCAAGTTTAATTTTATATGTTATGCATGAAATATAATTTTTGAATATATTAAATTGAACCAAACTTGTATGCAACATATATTGTGCTCAAATAAAAATTCAACCAGATAATTTTATAGCAATTAATTTAAGAATCTTAAGACTAAACTTTTATCTGATCTATTAATTATTTAATTATTTAGTTTGATTAATTTATGGTTACTTAATTTATTTATTTTTCATTTGCCCTTCATAAACCAAACTTTAATATTTTTTTATCATTATAGAAAATATCCATATTTCTTATACATAAAAGATAGTTAATTCAATCAATAATGCTTCAACAAGTATTACTTTGATATAGAGAGTTCCACCATCAACTTTTATAATGTATGTTGAGAAACTTACAAAAATCCAATGGTTTGACTTTAAAATGTGCCAACAAAAGATATTGTTCTATTTGATCACATTGAACTTAGCAAAGTTCTTAACTAAAAAAGCACCAAAGTTGTCAGATTATGAATATAATCCTACAATTATAGTAGTTATGGACACAAGGATGGTGTGCAAGAACTGCATCTTGAATGGTTTTAACAATATATTATATAATGAGAAGTTTTGGATTGGAAGAACAAAACTAAAGATGATGACATGAAAAATAAAAAGCATTGCCAAGAAAATCAATGGCAAGTGCCTCATTTGCAATAAAACTAGACACGAAGCTAAGAATTATGAAAATAAGTCTCATCAAGGCAACCTTAAAAGAGGATGGATTGCTCAAGCTAATGTCACTAAGGTTAATAACCTCCTAAATAAAGTGTCAAATATAAGCTTGTTTATGGTTGTCTTCGAAGTCAACCTCTTTAACAATCATGAGTGATAGTGAGTTTATATTGGTGTTACAAGACATGTTTATATTGAGAAAAGAATATTCTCCATTTACAAAGATATAAATGGTTAACAATTATACATGAGAAATTCATCAACCTTAAAAGTAATGAGCATTGGGAAAGTCATACTAATGATGACTTTGAAAAACTTGTCACCTTCAACATTGTGCTTTATGTTTTTTAATATCAGATAAAACCTAATGTTTGGCATATTTTTTAGTAAAAAATGAGATATAATGAAAACTGAGTATTCAGACAAAAGATTAAAAGATTAAATTGGTTAGCTATAGAAGATTTCTCATAATAAAGTTTTTTAAGGTCCACATTATAAAACCATACGGGTTAAGGGGAAGAAACAAAAATGTCAAATGGATATTTTGGTGGATAGTGATAATACATATAGATTTTTGGATATTAGTTTTGGTAAAAGGATCAAATATGAATTAATCAAAATCAAGCTAGTAAGTGTGAAGGTAGAAGATGTAGTTGAGATTATTTATGATATGATCCGTGAGAAGTTTGAATGGAAAATGCAGAAAAAAATAATTAAAACTAGGGTAATTGTATTACATCTAAGAGGTAATGATGTGGTTTTAAGAATATAATGGTCATATGGCTAATGTGATATGTTGTGGAATTTTAAGATGTTATGGATAAAGTTATGGTAGAAGGGAGAAATGTTTGTATTGCAAGGAGAACATCATTGGTTACACTTAAATTAATTATTGGCACCTTAGAGTGATATAATAGAAGGTGCAAACGTAGCATCAATATAATTGCAAACTGTGTTAGAGGAGTTTTGATGCAGTCGAGCTTGTGAAAATTGAAGGTTCTGAACATTTAAATGGGGGTCTAGCACTAGAGGTGAACAAAAAAATCTAGTAACCAAAAAAGTTTTTTAAAAAATAACTGAAAAAAACCGAACTGAAAAAAAAAACAATTAAAACCCTCCAAGTATAAAAATAAATGTTATGAAACCCTAACACCTAAATGTCTAAACCAGCCGCCTCATACCCTTTGTTAAATCCACTCTCCATATATGATATCTCCTCGCTTCACTATCTACTATTTATTCTCTTGTTACAGTGGTTTTTAGTGTCATTGCCCCCAATAACAAATCACTTTTGATGAAAGTGATAGAGATGAATCAATTTCTCTCAATGTCTTATCATGAAAGTGATAAATCACTCTACCAGAACTATATGTTATCTTTGAAAATAATATCTTTCTCCTCTTTTCTTTTTAAACTTCTATTTGTTTGTTATTATTGTTGTTCTTGACAATATGCATAATAATTTCTTCAAAAGCACTACTTTGGAAGTTGTACAATTTGTTTATTCGGATTTCAATCTGTTTTATTTGTTTACTTCTGATTGTTCTGGGATTTATTTTAATTTTGTTATAGATCTTATTTAGATTTGGAAATTGTATTGTATTATTGGATATATAATTTATGATTTGGTGTGTTTGTTGTTAGATGTGTTTTAATTGCAATAAAAAGTCTTATTTGGATCGAATGAATTATACTATTTTTTGTTCACTGTAGTCTGAACATTGAGGCACAAAATTTTAGTTTAATCGGTTTGGAATAAAAATAAACTGAACCGGAATGGACAGAAACCTGTTGGTTTGAACTGGTTTCTAATTTGATTCACACACATGTACATTTGTTCGTTTTTTTTATCAAAATTTGAACCGAACTGAAAATGCTCACCCTTATCTGACATGATTACATGAGATTTAACCCAAACAGACTATCTGAAAGGTGTAACATGGGGACAAGTCTAAACTCAAGTAGATCAGAGCCAAATTTTTCTTAAACAGACTATCTGGAAGGTGTAACATAATGATTCTATAAGTAGTTTCTTAATTATTGAATCTTTCAGAATTAGAACCAGAAGTTATGATTGAGCTAATTTTATTATTTTTCAAAGAGTTTTTTTAATCCATTGTTTTATTTCAAATTCCATTTTAATTTTCCTTATACTTTTGAATTCTTAGTTGTTTTTTAAAATGAATAAGGTTTTTCTTACCTGTTTATTTAAAGGTCTTGTAAACCTCTAAAAAATCATATTTCATTAGCATTTTTAGAGAATCAAACTACAAAATTAATATTCATATCGGCAATCATTTTTGTTCATCAAACATTCTGTGTTTTTTTTTTTTTATCCTTTTAGCTTTCATATGCATCATGTTTGCTAATGTGTTTGCATAACCTAAAGATTTACCATCTAACAGAAAACATGATCACAGAATAGTGATTAACTATTATGTATTTATTATGTATTGGGTAAGATGTTCAAATTGGATATTGAACACTTGATCATCAAACTAGTATTTCCTCTTTAATTTAATAGCTTTCTTGTATTCTTTAAAGGGTAAATGATTTATGTAATATATAATTTTATTTTTTAATAAAGCCCTTTTAATTTTCTTTTCAATATATTACAGGAATTATGCTACTTTTAACGGGCTTTATAGTTTATTTTTATTAATATTTAGAAATAGACATGCAACAAAGGTTAAACCTTCATTTGTTTACTGTCCAAATATAGCGCTTGGGCTTTAGGCCGAAATTTTCAACGAAGCATTAGTTGTTCAAGCCCACTACGGGGATTGTTCAGGTCCATTTTGTTTTTCAAAAACGAAAAGCTACCTTTTACAATAATAATTACGAGTTTTTTTTATTAGTTGAAGGTATTATAATTATAATTTATTTAAGTTAGAAAATATTAAATATTTTTATTTATTTTTATCATAATCATTTATCTTACTATTTAGTAACTTAGCTAATTATCTCATTATTATGCTAGTTACTAATATTATTATAGAATTAGAACTTAAAAAGTATATTGTTACTTTTAAAAACAATTACGAAATACTAAGTATAATTTTAAATTAAAAAAAAGTTATTTCTTGCCTTCGAGAAGAAAAGGAAAACTACTTAAGTTGTAAAGAAGCTATTTTTTATTGATTACAAACTAACAAATATTTACACTTGTTGCATTTGAAACATTATTTCATTAAAAGATTAGTTTTTTTTTTTTTAGAAACACTTAACATTTCTAAAGATTTTAAAGGAATAAAAATAATTTTGAGATAAAATGTTTTTAAGAATTCTAAGACATTATAGCTTTCAAAGTGTGTAAAAAGTTTTAAAATTTTTTTTTTACAAAAACAAATTGAATTTTTGAAATTGCTTTTCAAAACACTCAAAAAATAAACTACAAAAACTTATAAAAATTTATATTTTTATGATTAAAATCTTTAATAGATAGAAAAATTCTTAAACATTTCAAAAATTTATAATTTTATTAATTTCTTGAAAAATTCAAAATTTGTAATGGCTGAGCAATTTGAAAATTTTACTTATTTCATAGAAACTAGGATTCTTTTTTTATTTCCTAAAAATTTTCAAAAGTTTAAGTTATTTTGGAAAAAAAATGATAATTTTTTTTAAAAGATTTTAATGAGGGAAGGAATTTTTATAACTTAGAACTTTTGAATTTTTTTTCAAAATATATATTATCTCTGAAACATTTAGTTTTGTTTTTTTCTTGAAAGAAACTAAAATATTATTTGTAACATCTCTAATTTTTCAGGACATAATATAATTTTTAACACAGAAAATATGAGAATTTTTTATATGAAATCCCCACCAAAATTTCTATCAAAAATTCAATTGTGTTTTCTCGAACATCCTAAGTTATCAACAATAACATATATTACTTCTATATTAATTTCCAACCAAGATTATTCAACTATCACAACATCATTACATCAATTATAATTTCTCAATAATATAACAAAACAATCACACAATGTTATAATTATAGAAATTAATGAATTAAAAGAGTTAAGCATATATCAATTGAAAATAGATAAGTGACATGTGAATAATCATCCATATTTTACATATAAAAAAAATCAAGTATTAGAGTTTACATATTTTATTTAAAATTCAATTCAAACCAAAAAAGCAAAATACCTTTAATCTATAAGGACATAGATAGATAAGACAGGTCTACTCTAATCAGGAAGATAAAAGCCCTGGAAAATATAAGAAATAATATATAAACTATTTACATTTTACAAATCTAAATTCATTACATCAAACCAACACAAGACTACATTTAATATATATTTTTTGCCTATTTTTCTTAACATCATTAACCTTTTAAAGCCACATCATTATTATTCTTCTATCTTTTAAACCATAATTGCTAATATCAGATTCCCTGGTATCATTGGCCATCCATAACACAGGTTGACCAATCATTGTTGATATCGATTCTAATATCAATATCATTAGTCATCACCATATAGATGACTAATCAGAAGTATATCGCTATATTTTTTCTATGTATCACCAGCTTCCACTACCTTAAACAATTAATCAAATAATCAAATTCAAATGAATGTTAGATGCTAATATTACATTGAAATTATTAGGCCCCATTACCCAATACGGTTAATCAAGTAATAGTTTATGCCGACACCAATGCAAACTCATCGATATTATTAGCCTTCAGTACCCGGAGCGGTTAATCAAGTTATCTTCAACATTTCTCTTTTTAAGGTACTGTCGATATCAATGTAACCATTAGCTTTCCAACTTTAGAATAACCAATCAAATTCAAGTGATGTTGATGTCAACATAATTACATCGATATAATTAGCCCTCAGTACCCTAGAGCAGCTAATCAAGTCATTTTTAACACTTTTTTTTCCCCTTCTAATTATATTTTCATAAAATTACACATTTAATAAGTTACCAATTTAAAACAATACAAGTTACTCTTAAATAAAGTCAATAAGGTGTGAACACCTACCTCCTGATTGTGATGTGCCTATTCTTGTTCCATGCTAGGGTATAATAACAATGATATCCCCTGTCAATACAAGACCAATAAATTACTAATATTCATAATAACTTGGAAACCTTGCCGAGTTTCCACATTATCAATACTTAATTTAAAACAACATACTCATTCTTGTGTAGATTATCTATGATTTTTCATTTAGTAGAAAATCCTATATTTATTTACTCACACTTGATTTCACTTTTCTAACACAAATTTTCCATTATCTTAATAAGTCCTCCATTTCTATTTCTTTTACCAATTTTTTTTTAATATCCTTTAAACATAGAAAACAAAAATTCCATCCCCAAACTACACCTAAATTTCCTCTATCTCCCCCTCCCTATAATAAGCTTGGTCGAATCAGCCAATATTGTTGTCTATGGCATAATTAAATTTATCATAGACAAGCTCATCTACTTCAATTTAACATAATCTTATACAAAATTAAAACTAATTTTAACATTCTTTAACAATGACTATTTGGTTGAATCCTTCCTCTAATAAGGGTCATGAGTTTTCTAAATTTCCAAGCAAATTAATCCTTTATTTACACTTAAACATTTTTATTAATACAAATTAACAAATATGTTAGTCATTTAAATTAAAAACCATTTTTTAGAAATTCAATATTTTTTAAATGATTTTTTTCTTAATTAAAAGTGGATTGATATTTTACATTAAAATGCTAACTCCATAAAGTTACATTTAATCATGCTAACTCCATTATAGTTTTGTGTGCAAGGAATTTATCTTAAGGCCTAGTTGGTAGAAAGGTTGTCAATTATGTTTTGTTCTGTCTGGAATAGCTGTTATATCTCGTACCATTTTATAAAATTAAACAACCTGAAATAAATTTCATCACAAGTTGAATCTCAGTTCATTCTAGATTTCTCAGTCAAATTCTTGGCAAGGTGTTCCAATTTCATTATGCCTATTTTGTTACGTGAATAGCTTTTTTTTATTTTTTTTAAATCTATGTTTTTTTTCTAATTTCATCCTTCATCACTTGGTTTATTGGATATTGAACTTCATAATTTGTTGTGATTTACTTTCTTTATACTTATCTCAGTCTCATAACTCATGTCACAATTTGGTTAGTTATCCGGTTGCCTTAAATTGTTTTTATCTATTTTTTTAATTGATATTTTTAAAAAAACTTCATTAGTCAACATCTTTAATATTTGGTTGATTATGAATTTGGATTTGTCATTTGTTTTGGTTTTTTTTTCTTTAGAGTTATATCAGTTCCATGACCCGGGTCAAAGGTTCTGCGAGTTAACCCACGTCAAAGGTTTTACAAGTTAACCCGGGTACACTTAAGTCATTTTATTATGTCCTTTTTTTAGATTGCATTTTTCTCAATCTCATCATTAAAAAATAGGTTTACTAAGAATTGAGTTTTATAATTTGTTTTAATTTGTTTTATATGAGGTTATCATAGTCTCATGATCTGAGTCGTAAATTTAAAAAGTTAACTAAGGTTGACCCTGGTCGATCTAATATTTCTGTCTCAATATTTTCTTAAAAGGATGTCATCTTAATATTTTTTAGTCAAATTATATTTTTTTTTCTAATTGTTCGAGTTATCTTTAGACTCGTTAAGTCAATCAAGTTACATCAAGTTAACTCGCACATGATTTTTTTTTCTATTATAAAAATGCTACACCTGAAAGTTTTTTTTTACATTAAAAAATTGATTTGACTCGTAACATATTAGATGCCATCGATCTTTTAATCACTAAATAGAGATGTTTAAATTTTAAAATGTTGTTTAGATACTTGATATTATGTTTAAAATTTGAATAACATAATTTCAATTGAATTTTAATTGAAATTATATATGTTGAATTGATATTTTGAATTATATATATATATATATATATATATATATATATATATATATATATATATATATATATATTTGAACAATACAATCCTGAAACGACAAGTCAAAATACTTTAAAACCAAAATGTATCATTCTAATTAAAAAAACAAAATCTTAACCAGAATAGAATTGACAACCTTAATTGGTAGCACCAAGAGGACTTATTCATCAAAATAACAAATAACAATTTTACACCCCCTTCACACGCGCACATATATTATTAAGTAAAAAACTAAAAGAGTTAGCAATTGACTATTTTAATTGTTGTAGCTCTATAGTTGTTGTCATTTTGGATTTACATAGTGTTAATTTTCTTTTGTTTTTTTTCCTTAAACTTTTTTTTTATTTGATTCTTCCGCATTTATTCTATTAATGGTTGAGATTGATAATTTGTATGTAAGAATTCAATGTTGGTTTCTTGGGGAAAGAAAAACATTTTGCCATTCTTCTCGAGCTTAATTTTGGAAGAGATTATTTGGGTTTTTCTGTTTTTTATGAGATCAAAAACCAAAGAACTGTAATTGATCATTAGAAAAACTTCAATCCCTCAAAATAAAAAGAAAAGTTGCAGGTTTTAAAGGGATGATTTTCTAAGCATCCAAACTATTTTCTTTTAATTTAGTCCTTAGTTACAAGAAAAAAAAACTCTTCAATTTAGGCCTGAATCTCATCCGACCCAAGCTCAATGAAGGCCTAGTTGAGGACATAATAAGGGAATGGAAGTAAAAAAGGTTATTGACCAATCAGGTTAGCGCATTTTGATCATGTCCATAACTTGGGGTCATGATTTTTGCTTTAATCTCGGGTAGATTAAGGGGTGATTCGTTATATCTTCGTATCAAAATTAAAACAGTTAAATATCTCATATTGATTATTTATTTAAATTCATCTTATGTTTCTATTTGTCATCCGAGTTTTCTTTAGCCTGTGAAATTAACTTGGTCACGTCGTGGTGGCTTCCACATAGTTAATTTGATGCTCAACCTATACAAACAATCAGGTAAAGAGATTTAAATGTTGATATGCCAGGTCGATCTTAACGATATTATCAATGAGTTTTCCACGACCTAACTATTTTTTTCGTGTTGAAGAAAACAATGTCGATTAAGATTTTTTTTCTAAATTTGTTTTAACTCATATCGGACTTCAACTAGGTTAGCTTTGTCCACCATGGGACTACACCTAATGTTTACAAAAATAAGTTCATAAAAATATTACTCACACCTCAAAATCTATACTTACAATGGAACATAAGCAACAAAACTAGTTTGCATCTATAATAAGAGAATAAAAATATGGTTTTTTTATGGAAAGGATAATTTTGCCATTTGAGAATATAAAATCTAATAGTAGTAGTGTGCCAAAAGAGAAATCCATAAGATTTTGGGCCATTATGTCTCCATAAAAGCCCTATCTATCTTTTATTTTGTTCGTTTTATTTTTTATCAAATATTTTTTTTATTTGTTATTAACAAAAATAAGTTTTAAGAACTTCAAATTGAATTTATTATTTTTATCAAAATAACTAGAAAATTGATATAATTTTTTTTCTTTTTTCTACATTATATAGAATTGGTAAAATCTTTTGATTTTACATATAGTCGTACAATTCATTTTTTTCCCTCAATAATTTTTATATAGAATCTTTTTTAATAAGATTGTTTCAATGAAAGTAATTCTTTTCCTTTAAATAACATTGTTTTTTTTAAAGCTTTTTCTGGTAAAAGAAAAATCAAGGTTGCTTTGTCAAAAAATTTACTTCCTTATCTTATAAAATACATCCCCCCCCCCTTTTTTTTTTATGATGAAATGACTTCCTTTTTAATACAAGAGATAAAAATCTAACTATTTAATAGAGATCAACATCATAAAAAACTACCTTACTCCATTGATTATCCACTTACTATTATGTAGAGCACTAAAACTAAATTAAACTAATCTATATACTAAAAACTCCAAAACACAAATTGAATACACATAACATTATGATATTGTTGATACAATTTTGTTTTTTTTTTAAATCAAGCCCAAACGGTTAGGATGGTAGTCTTTTTCACATCATATATTTCTCTCTCTTTAACCAATATACACTTTGCTTGGTCAATATAAGTTTTATAGACAAATCTAATGACCTAAAAAAGAGTAAAAAGATCTAATGGATAAGATTGGTGTTTAGATCCAATGGCCAGAAAAAACAAGCAAGATATAATGGTAAAAAAAAAAAAGAAATAAGCTGCATAAAAATCAAAGTAGGAGAAAAAAGATTTTGATGAGATGAATTCATGAACACATTAGAGGCCAAAGTAGGCCACATATTATGTCCAAAAGCAACAAGTGGCTCACTTATTAGCTAGCCCAAACGACTGGCATTCCAGGTGTTTGGGCCAAACAACTAGTTTTTTAGTTGTTTGAGCCATGCCTAGTAGGCTAGAAACCTGGTATTTCGAGCCTTGACTTGATCCCGACTCACCTTATTTTGTTCAATCTTTTCTTGACACATATCTCTATGCTTTACTTCAAGTTTCCAGATGATGTTGATGGAAACAACACGAGAAAGACAACAAGTATAAGAACACAAAATTCTACAAGAAAATATCGCACAAAAACTCTAATTTGCAATTTTATTACTGTATATTTTCTCAAATAACTTATCTCTCTAAGAGGTTTACAAGTCCTTAAATAAACCCAAAAACCAACTTAAACAAATCAAGAAATCTGAAAATAAAGGAAAAATAATAAAAGTCCTAAACAAATTAGAAAAAATAAAATTATTAAGTATAATAT
>Ga0325414_1001762_pt1 | contig 21398 bp, 4 predicted proteins | sample PopdelMetagenome_8_FD_206183 | JGI IMG/M metagenome (GOLD analysis project Ga0325414, IMG submission 206183) | Populus deltoides microbial communities from Bellville, Georgia, United States - Leaf-PdKOR-R3 | ecosystem: Host-associated > Plants > Phyllosphere > Phylloplane/Leaf | place: USA... | reverse complement strand
ACTACGTTGTTGTTTAAGATTTATTTCTTTTAGAATTGTATTTAAAAGTGATTTTTTAAAATTTAATTTTTTAAAACAACATTCAGAGTGTTAATTAAATACACAACAAATTAAAATATTGTGTTTGGAGTAGAATTGTATTTAAAAGATAATTTTTTTTTTTTTGTGCTTGTAGTAGTTGTCTTCCTTTTAGTATTTACTAGAGGAAAAGGAAGAGATGTTTTTATAAGTTTTGTGCTTATCTTCTTTATAAGACACTTTTTAGATTCAAAGAATAAGGCACAATTGGCCGAACCAGAAGGGAAGAAAGAAAACATTAAATTAATATTTTTTGTGTTTTAAAAATATTTATTTATTTATTTTAAATTAAAATTTTTAGTATTTTTAAATAGTTTTGATTTATTGATATAAAAATAATTTTTTAAAAATAAAAAATATTTTAAAAAATAATTACTGTGCTCCCAAACATGTACGGTAACACTTAATAAATATTATTTTTTAAACTTTTCCACCTAGAGGGCGCTGCCTTTGCCATCATTCGCCTGCATTTTACAATTTACATCCCATTGATATTTATCTTATTGATGAAATACGGAGTTTCATCAATCATTCGAAATGGAAATTTTAGTTTTTCTCAAATTTTTTAGTTTTTAAAAAATTAAAAAATAATTTTTATCACAATGCATTTTATATATATATTTTTTAATTATTTTTTATTTAAAAAAACTACATTAAATTTTTTAATAATTTTAATGTATTGATGAAAAAAATATAAAAACCATCATTTTAATTAAGAAATATTTTAGAAAAACACATTGCATAATTACGAAATACAAAGGGTATTTTGCGTTTTTGCCTGTGTCCTCACCGCCCGTGAATTAGAGTGCAAACTCACCTGGAAATCTGCCTTTCATTTGTGCTTGAAAAGTCTTTAGAAATCTCCATTTTGATTGTGGCTTGGATTTTTGGCAAATGAGACTTGTCTTTTTGGCTATGGGATCGCGGCGTCCGTGGGAGCAGTTGGGATCCGAGATGATCACAGCAACCTAAGTTGCAACCTTTTGCTCATGTTCTATGGAAAAAAAAAAAAAACAAAGCATTTTGAACAATGCGAAGGACATGCCTTGTGCTTCCTTCGTCATTTGGGTGTGGTTTACTTTCAAAAGAGGCTATGGTTGGATGGATTACATAATCATTCTTATGAGTCACATATAAAAGAGATAGACATCGAAGTGTACAACCCTTTACCTATGCGAAGGACATGCCCTTTACCTATGCGAAGGACATGCCTTTAATTTGCTCCCTTTGTTATTTGGGAGTGGTTTGCTTTCCAAAGAGGATGCAAAGAGCTATGTTTGGTTGTTTAAGAGCATCTTCTTATGTTTTTTTTAAATAGTTTATATATGCTTTTTTATAATTAATTTCCCCTTCCTTTCTTGTTAGAGAGGGGGAGGGGGGGTGGGGTGTTCGTGGTGGGGTTAGAGAAAATGACATGCAAAAATTGAGGCAAGCGAAGAGAATCCTAGAATAGTTTTAAACTCTCTCTCTCTCTCTCTCTCTCTATCTATATATATATATATATATTTAAGGTGAAATTTGCTTATGTCTAAAATAAATTAAAGAATTAATTAATTAATAAAAAAATCCAATAAATATCACACTCAACATCGTGACTTAAAAAATACAAATGAAAAGAACAGATTTTTAACATCTTGTTTTTTTATGGGGAAAGGTTTTGTTTAAGGAGTCGACACTTAGTATTATAGTCACTAAGAACCCTAACTGGTTAATAGAGATTCCATGGTATGAGATTTGTTATACAAAAAGATATTATCACCCTTTAAACATCTTACATGAGGTAGGTTGTATTGCTGATTTTGTCTTATATTGCTAAGAATTTGTTAGTTTATGTTATGATGATATGCTTGTAACATTCATGATTCTAGCTTCAAATACGAATATTTCCAACTATAGCGTTGGAAAATATTACGAAACTAAGAAAAATATATGGTATTACTAGTTTTGGAATCAATGAATAAACCAATAAAATAAATTTAAATCAATGCATATATAATTATTATATTTTTTTTAAAAAAATATTGCATATCAAATTTACATTTCACAGTAAAAAATTTACAGATCAATTATACAGTGAAATACCTAAAAATATGAGGAATCTACAAATAAATTCAAAAAAATCCATGGATTTTTTTTAAATTTTTTTGATATCCGAAAAGACTTGTGACTAGATATCAAAATAAAAAAAGGTGAAAATAAAAGAATAATCCTATAAAAAATCTTAGCTTAGCTTCATAGAAATTGTTTGCCAACGAATTTTATAAATCCAAATTGTTTGTTCTTATTTTTTTAATTTTTTTTTTGGAGTTATTTTTCTTTTAAATTTATCCCTTAAATAAAAAAATTATTTTTTTCTTTTAATTTCATTGGCTCTTCTATAAAAGTTTTATTTCTTTTTAATTTAGTCTTTCAATCATAATTTAGTCCTTATTCTTTTAATTTTTATTTTTTCCCCTTAGTTTTTTTATAAAATTCTATTAATTTTTAATCTTATCACTCAATTAATCCAAGATTATGATATGTTATACAAATAATTTTACCAGTAAGTAACTAGTAGCATTAATAAAAATAAAAATAAAAAAACCATTGTGCATTCAAGCTCACCTGAGATTCAGTCCAGGTTTCCAATAAGATTATCAGGAATTCGGCCAGTCAGATTATTGTTCTGTAAGAACCTGAAAGACAAAGCTGGGACTGTAAAGTAAATCGAGAATAAAACAGAAGTAATCCCTTTCTGTTTCCTCAAAATATGGTCGAATAAAACGAAAGGGATTCGTGCTAACTCTTCCAAAATCAAACATAATGTGCCAAGCAATGATTTTGTTTTATTCTACTATTAAACAAATTAAAAAAGACTTTAGGCACGGTGAAGAGTGTAAATACAATTTTCATTTTGATGACAGAGTCTGATAAAGCCTGAAATTAAGGTAGAAATGAAACCATTACGAAATTCCTTGGAAGTGAACCTTGGAGTCTTGGAAATAAATGAAGATGTAATCATGCCTCTATTTATACTTCACTTGCTACTTATGCACCACCATCTCCATATATATTCACAAACCCTATACTCACTGTTTTCTAATATTTGGTAATGTTATCAATACTATCTATTTCTAATCTTACTTCGAACATTACTCATTGTTTTCTAATTATTCCTTTTTGTAGTTTTGAGTTATGAATGATGCCAAGTTCTCCCCCCCTCCAGCTGCACAGTACTCGGCCAGCGGAGGCTACTCCTTAGCTGCTAAAGGAGGAGCTGGTCTCCTCTTGCTCCTCCTTGCTATCTTAATTTATATACTCATGAGAGGCCGCTGCAGCTGTACAACCGAGTGTAATGGTGGTGGTGATTCCAAGCAGGCCAGTGGAGGCCGGACTCCGAGAGCCATGCACTTCATTGCTGGGGAATAAGTAGGTACCATGTAATAAGAAGTTAAAGCTGTTTAAGATTCATACAATGAGATTCTCAAAATTTCCCAATATTGTTTTCGTATTAATTGCAGGTCGTCTTCTTCGTCAAGGTAGCCATCCATGAAGTACTAGGGCGCCTCGACCGTTGGTTTTTGGTTTATATGTACTGTATTGCTGCAAATAAATATTTGGTCTGCTTTCTCATTCGAGATCAGACCATTTTAATTTGTACTTTATTTATGTGTGTGTGTTGGTGTGAATTTTGTGTTGGAGTTAGACTATATAATTAATATCTTCAATTAAAATCGTAAGGAGTTGTGGGCTTTTTCTCTAATTCTTTTGTTTTACTATACTAATTGGAGTGCGTTTTTCTTTATCAATTTACTGCTACATTGTATTTTTTTTTTTTTTTTTGGGGGGGGGGGGGGGGGGGGGGGGGTGGGGTGGTTTAATTAACAAGGGTACGTTTCTTTTTTGCTGGGGCTTGATTTAGAGCTTTCTATTTTTAACGAAAAGAAAGTCGTCCATAAAACAATCACTCACCATGCACAGCAGTCACAGCCAAACTCTTTGTTAAATCGATATTGCAGATCCGACTCTTTTTTAAACCGATGGTGTTTCGGTGCGTTGAGTGTCAGATCGGTGCCAACTCCATCTCCTCTGCACGTTGACGAGGGCGGTCTTTCTCGTCGCTATCCAGTCTTTCTGCCTTCTTTTGCTTTCACTTTTGTCCGCCGCTGGTGGAGTTACTAGCAGCGTGGGTCTGGACGGTTGCGTTGGCTGTGGTGATCGCTTGAGTCTGCCGGAGTTTTCGCTTTTCGTGTTCTTTTTTTTTTGCTCCTGGCAGCTGGATCGTTTCGTTGTTGACGGCTATGCCGTGGTTTGGTTGTTTTATTGGTAACTGGTTCAATGGTTGTTTTCTCTCTCTCTCTCTCTCTCTCTCTCTCAAGGGGAGATGGGTTGCGGTGGTGGTCCGTGGGTTTTGGCTTTGTTGAGTACACAGGCATTAATCTTCTGTTGGAAAACAAGATTTGATTTTTTTGGTCGATCTTTTGGTGAAAAACCGAATTCCTTTTTTCTAATATAAAAAATGTTTTTATGATTTTTGGTTCCTTGAACTCCATTTTTTTCCCAGTCAGGAGATGTGAGGTGAGGTGTGTTCAGAGTGCATCTCGGGCTTTCGAGTGAGAATTCTATGGGTTTTTTTTTTCCCTCATCACCCACCTTCTCTTTCCTGTTTCTTCCCCCACGTACGTTCTCCACTGCTTTCTTCCACAGAGGTTATATATTAAGATGTTGCTAGCTGCACAGAGGTCGGTGCAGATAAACTTTTCAAAGAGAGGCAAATCATTTCATTCACTAAAGATGTATTTGATCACCGAACTTGTTTCATGATATATAGCAGTAACCTCCTGAGGTTTCACTTTCAATCACATTTTAGTGGCCCGGAAGGGTGGATTAAAGTTTGTCCGGAAACCAATTGGTGCAAATACTGATCACCTATGATTTAAAGAAAATTACCCAGCGAAAAAGGAAGTGAGAACACATATTACTCCTTAGCTGCTAAAGGAGGAGATGGTCTCGTCTCGCTCCTCCTTGCACCTGGAAATCTGAGTGCAATATTGTTGTTGTTGGTGATTCCAAGCCAATAGAGGGACTCTGAAAGCCATGCACTTCCATGTTCAGAAAGAAGCATGTAATTAATAAGAAGTTGAAGCTGATTAAGATTCATACAAATTAATGAGGTTCTTAAAATTTTCTAATATTGTTTCCGTATTATAATTGTAGGTCTTCTTCTTCATCAAGGTAGCAATTAATCTATGAAGTACGCGTGGACATTACGTTTGTTAATTCTCTGTTTTAGGCTATTATTGCAGCATGGATACGCGCTTTTGGTTATATCCACTTTATTGCTGCAGATAAATATTTTATCTTTTTCCTCATAATAAAAATTTCAAGATCAGACCATTTTAATTTTACCTTTATATATAAATAATTGTGTGAATATTGTGTTGGAGTTGAACTATATAAATATTTTTTTCTTTAATTCTTTCATTGTGGTTTTTTTAATTACAATCACAAAAAATATCTTATTTTTTAATAAGTATAAAATATAATTAAAACATTATACGTGGCTAGCACAAGCATCGTACGTGCCAGTGCGTCCCCTGCTCAATCATATTCAAGCGGTGTACAACTATTAAAATAAATAATATTTTATGATGATATATACAAGCATTTTTTTCAAAATTTTTAATCTGTTTTTTCAAAAATCTTCAAACAAAACACAACCCACTAATAAATTTTGTATGGCGCGGTGGCGTTTCTACTTCTCTTTAAGCAACATGTGCATGTGCGCGTGCACTCTCCCGTTTCTACTTTTTATAGATTGAGAAAAAAAAAAAAAAAGACTTTTTCAAAATAACACAGGAGAATTAAAAATAATTTCCCATTAAATATTTTGAAAAAACAAATGCCCTCCCAGAGCGAAAAAATATTTTCTAAGAAAAAACAATAAACAATGGAAAAACCATCTTATTTACGAGGATTGAATTGGCTACAGCTAAATATATTTTAAAGCTTATTTGATATTATAGTATTGATTATTTTTTATTTAAAAATATATAAAAATAATAATTTTTATATTTTTTAAAATATATTTTTAACATTAGCATATTAAAATATTTTAAAAAATTAATTTAAAATAAAAATATATTTAAATTTTTATAAAAACAATTAAAAACTGAAAAAACAAATGCTGACGTGATCAGATCGATAACCATCGTTTTCTCTCTACGCATTTTATTTTTCTTCGCTCGAGCGCTTCTTTTTATTTTTATTTTTATTTTCTTTTCGTGAATTTGTGTCTCTCGTGGAAGGTACCGGGAAAAAGCACAATGTACGTTTGTTTTATTTTTTTTTCCTTCTTCCTTCCTTATTTCTCTTTGTTTCGAAAAATTAAACACGACGAGTGCCTCCCATTCATCTTTTTCAATCCCTGAAATATCTTGTTTGTCGATCCCTGATCAAGCCTTTATCGTTTGAGAATAATATAATTGTGTTTTAATTTTTAAAATCAAGCAGTAACCAAACACGTGTCAGAATGTTTTCTCGACAAAATAGGGTTTTCATATTTAAATATATAAAAAAAAAACTATCAAGTTTAATTTAAAAAATAATTTAATATAAAAAATCTAGTTGGGATCGCGCCGTCTGTGGGAGCAGTTGGGATCCGAGATGATTACACCATCCTTGGTTAGAACCCCGCCCATGTTCTACGAAAATGTTCCGACAAGAAATCTATAGTTCGGTAACGTGTACTTGACCAATGCGAAGGAAATGCCTTTTGATGAAACACGGAGTTTCGTCAAGCACTTGATATGGAATTTTTAGTTTTCCTCAAACTTTTTGGTTTTTTTTTTTAATTATAATCTACATCACACTTTTAAATAAACATTTTATGAGCGTGTTTGAAATTTGAAATTGTGAGATTTTTTTTACTCATTTAATTAAGTATCGAATCCTTAATTTTGAGAGCTATTAAACTAAAATTAGTATGTATTTAGAAGTGTAGTGATTTTCAAAATACTTTCTCATTGTAAATGAAAATAGAGTAATTTATCAATTGAATATTCGTGCTATCCGAACCAAAGCATGCCAGTTAGCTGGAGTTTTGGGATTTTGTGTCCCTTGTCTTCTCTTTTACCTTTTAAGATGCTTTTGTTTCCCATTCCTTTTTTATTATTATTATTTATTATAGATAGTTGGGTAGCTTATATATTTTAATTAATTTTACAAGTTTTAAAATTAATAATTATATAAGCTTTTAATAAATATGATATTAACAATTATATAAACTTTCAGTAATTCTAATATTTATAAAACTTAAACTAATAAATTTTAAAAAATAAATTTAAAATTTAACCAATTGTACTTTAATCCTCGTAATTTTTTCTTTCCCTTACTTTTAGATTATGTACAAAATCATTATAGATTACACTGTTTAAGTTTTTAAATCGTTCTCGCAATAAGTTTTGGCCAGTTTTTTATTGCTGTTTTTTCATTTATTTTGCTGGGTATATGGCAGCCTCCCTGCCATATATCTTCCTGTTATTTTTTAATGGGTTACAGCTTTTTCATTAATTTTTTTTTTGGCACAAACGCACCAAAAAACACCACACAAACAAGCCAAAGAATACGTTCATATTTCGAGATCCACCTCGCAAACACCACCGTGCAGCCATTCCATCTCCCAACCCAAAACCATCAATGTTTTGTTCTGCTTCTTGGTGGTCTTCTAGCATGATGTGAGGCTGTCTGGTGATCTGCTTGTATATGTTAAAGTATGCAATCCATCAACCACATCACCATGGTAACCCAACACCTGCGAACGTATTGGTTTTTTAATAGGCTAGGATCATAGGATTTGATCCATGTACAATGGTTGAGTCAGAAATTTTTCTGCCATGGCTATTAAATAAATATATAAATTTTTCTATGATTAATTATTAATTCATGTACATAAATTTTTTAAGTTAATAATAAAGTTTTAATTCAAATACATTATTTAAAATATTAAAAAATAAATTTAAAAGTACATAAAATTAAAATGAAAGTAAAAATAAACTCATTATTGAAGTTACATCCTTCGATATTTTATAGAATATAATTTATCTATAATCAAATTTGAATCGATATTATAACAACCCCTCAACCGAGATAAAATAACAATCTTATATCAACTAGAAAACAAAGTAATTAAATTTTTTTCCTCTCTCAATTTCTATTTCCTTCACTTGATTCATTTTTAGATTAGTGTTTTATAAATTAGACTTTGTAAGTTTATAAGGTTATTCTTTCACTTTTCTTATTTTTTTTCTTGGATTTTTTTTATATATATTTTCCCCTTACTTTTCTCTCTTTCTCTCTCACCTTTTCTTTTCTTTCTTTTTCTATTTTGCTTTTGCCCTGTCAGCAACATATAAAAGGAAGGAATAACTGATTTGTTTTATTTTTTAATGACAAATAACCATTTTATCTTTAATGAGTCGTTTTGCTTTTATTTGATGGTTTTTTTTATTAGCACTACCAAGCTCCGTTTATTTTAAAATTTTAACTAGATTTTATTCAATATATTTTAAGATTCCTCGTAACATTTCAGCTCAATCTGATGGTCAGATTGAAAATTATGCCCAATAACGTAAAACTAATCAAATTGTGATTTTTCATCAAGGAAGGAATAACTGATTTGTTTTATTTTTTAATGACAAATAATCATTTTACCCTTAATGAGTCGTTTTGCTTTTATTTGACGGTTTTTTTTATTAGTACTATCAAGCTCCGTTCATCCTAAAATTTTAACTAGAATTTATTTAATATATTTTAAGATTCCTCGTAAAATTTCAGTTTAATTTGATGGTTAGATTGAAAATTATGCCCAAGAACGTAAAACTAATCAAATTGTGATTTTTCATCAAGGAAGGAATAACTGATTTGTTTTATTTTTTAATAACAATAACCATTTTACCTTAATGAGTCGTTTTGCTTTTATATGACGGTTTTTTTTAGCACTACCAAACTCCGTTCATCCTAAAATTTTAACAAGATTTTATTCAATATATTTTAAGATCTCTCATAAAATTTCAGCTCAATCTGATGGTCAAATTAAAAATTACGTCCAATAACGTAAAACTAATTAAATTGTGATTTTTCATCAAATTTCTCCAAAAATTCTGAAATTTTACCCAAGCTAAAGCATCATATTAAAAAGCTCCGCATAAATTTTTAAAATATTTTGATAATTCAATCAAGAATTACAACTTTTTTATATAAAATTAATAAAAAAAATATTAATAAAATCTTAACTATAACCTATCCAATTCTTTAAGATGCCTCCACCCTTGCCCATGCCCTCACAAGTCACATCTTTTTGGACAAAATATACACTAGGATGGAAGGAAATAGGGACCGAGAATATTTGGTTAATATCAGTGCAGTTTAACTTCCTTAATCCTTATCATAATACTATTTTATTTTAACCTTTCACAATTGTTGACACAGTACTAACATCAATGACATTACATGATGAAATAATTTAGATTCGCAAAAGAATTATTTTTTTAAATTAATTTTTTTAATATTTTTAAATTAATATAAATATTAAAAATAATTTTTTAAAAATACAAAAATATTATTTTTTATTTTTAAAATACAGATCAAGTTCTAATGGATAATCATAAACTAATTATGATATTCTTTGACCGATCTTATATTTTATTAAAATATGATAAAAATACAACTTTTTTATAAAAAATAAAGTATGTATAAAATTTTTAGAATTTCATCATACACAAGAATATATATAAGCTTTGTTCAACAAAAAAAAAAAAAACTATTTTTTTTTCATAATAAAACTACTAAAATAACACGACAAGTGTCTGCCATGCATACCATTAAACCAAAAAAATCTTTAATAAAAACATGGCAAACCAAAGGATCTTAGACTTGGGTCAAAGGTTGGCAAGAAAGAAAGGGAAAATAAAGATTTGTTATTAAAATATTATCATTTAGTCTTAAACAACAGGATATAATTAGTGTTGCTAAACTTGGGTTAAAGGCTGGCACGAAAGAAAGGGTAAACAAAGACCTGTTATTAAAATATTAGCAACTAGTCTTAAACAACAGGATATAACTAGTGTTTCAGCATAACCATTTTTTAAAGTATTTTTTATTTTAAAATTTATAAAAATAATATTTTTATAATAAGTTATTTTTAAAATTAACACATTAAAATAATCTACAAATATTAAAAAAATTAAAATTAAAAATCACAATATATATATATATATATATATATATATATATATTTAAAAAACCTCTTCATGTTTGAAATCACTATCGAATTAATACGCCAGTGTCTGCTGTACCCTTTATTTAATGTTTTCTTTCTTCCTTTCGAGTTCAGCCTATGTCTTGTCATCATATAGAAAATCCCTGAAAAACTTGGATGGTTAACAGAGTGGAGAATATTCATGAATTTGACCACAATGATAAAGGAATGGCTGGAATCTTGAAAGAGATGAATGGCTGGCCTCATTATTGAAAGAGATGTAAGCGTCCTTCTACATCTTTACTCTTTCTATAATCAAGCTAGTGAACGAAGATGATTTAATATCCAATTGAACGAAGATCGATCGATGACGCCAAATTGAGGCATTTGGTGCCCTTTTATTTAGTGAATGAAGATTATTTAATTATATCAAAACTTTACTCATTCTATAATCAAGTTACCTAGATTAATTAATTTCTACTGAGGCACTCGAGGAAGATTTTTATGGTGCTATTGAATTACATGTGACATTTTATTAATTACTTTTAATGAATTCATTTTGTAAAGATAGATAGAAGATGAAAAAAATTAGAGGTAAAATCCATTAAAAATAATAAAAATATTTTAACATAAATTTTCTCTCTCCTTTATATATATATATCATGTGGAGCAAGTATGACAAGTTACTCTAAATTTCTCCACTCAAAATGCTATCTTATATAATTTTTTAATGGAAAATTACATCATAAAGTAAATATTTTAATAGATTAATACATGTTTGAAATTAATAAAAGCTAACTGGGGAGGAAGGAACGTTGTTCATCATAACAGGATTTACTATTTATCATAATAGTGTACTGCTTATTTTACTCTTTTAAAGAAATTGATGAATTGATTATTGGGGGTAATATGATATTTCTACAAGATTTATTAATAGTTTAAAAACACGGTAAAATAACTAAATTTTTTTAAAAAATATGTTTTTGTTTAACTATGATTTAGAGACTTTTTACATTTTCATTCTAGTATTTTACTTACAATCAAGTTGGCTAATGGCTAAGGAAAAATCTTATATTTTAATAAATATAAAATATAATTAAAACATCATAAATGTCTAGTGCTGCATCGCACGCACTAGTGTGTCCACTACTCCATCATATTTAAGCGGTGTGTGCAACGTATTACAAAGGCAAAAAAAAGTAGTTCATTGATGTTTTTGGAACCATTTTGATATACATTTCCTCTCTAGGCATCGCATGTAGCTTACTAACATCTAGTTTGATACTAACAACCTTTTATTTTTTTCTCTCTCTCCATCTCGACTTTCATAGTTCATCCTTCAAATTTTCAGAGTAGCTCATCATTTTGTTTTTCCTTCATATATATTTAGTCATTCTTCTTTTGATTACTATTTGTTTTATTTGAGATAATTTATAAAATTAAAATTTCTTTTTCAATTTCATCCTCCTTTAATTTTTTTATTTGTTTGATTTGGTCTCCTTTCTTTTCATTGTCGTTTGTTTTATTTGATATGATCTTTAAAATTTAATTTAGTTTAGGAATTCATCCTCCTTTAGTTTTTCTTTCATATAAGAATTGATCCTCATTATTTTGATAACTATTTTTTTTATTTTGGTAAATTTTTTTAATTGAATTTTTTTTGTTTCATCCTCCACATTACATTGGTTGGGAATTAAGCTTATTAATTAATCACGGGTGTAGAATTTCACCTGTTGTGAGTTTGGGAGAATAACATAGGTTTAGGAGATTCGTTTGGGTTTGCTTGATTTTTTTTCCACCTTCTTTTAAGCTTATATTTTTTTTTTCAATTTTATCATTCAACACTCATTTAATTAGAGATTGAGCTCTATTAGTTTTTTTTTTAATTTGCTTTCTGTAGCATTTGTTTTTGCTAATTTTGAAAATAATTCACATTATCTTGGTTTTTTTATTTGTCATTCTTTGTTAAATTAAGTTTTTTTAAAAAAGATTTTGTTTTTGAATTAAATTCAATAAAATAAGCATGAGATGCTTACTTCATGATATTTTATTTGATTTCATGATTTTTTTGAGTTTTATTTTTGCTACGGGGTATTCCCGACCTTAAGACCTAGGTCATGAGGTGTTGAAAGGTTTATCTGGGTTGACTTAACTTTTTTCTTAGATTATTTTTCACAATTAAATCCTTCAATAATAGGTTTGTTAGGGATTAACCTTCATTATTTTTTTTCTCTTTTATATACACATAAAGAAGAAGGGTTTTGTAGCTATGAAAAAGAAAAAAAAATATAAATTAATGATCTAATTGAGTATTTATTTATTTTTTAACTTATAAATGTATTAAAATTATTTTTTATTTTTTAAAAATTATTTTTAATATCAATATATCAAAAAAACCTGAAATATATAAAAAAATAATTTTAAACAAAAACTTTAATTTTTACAAAAAAAAAAATATATATATATATAGTTTCAACTTTCAACTACCTGGCCAAACATAATCTACTAGGCTAGTAGCAACACTAACTATATCCTGTTGTTGAAAGACAACTTGCTAATGTTCTTTTTCGAACTGTTCCACTTACAGGCTCTCTGCCATCAGTTAATTTGCCCTACATATTACAATTTACATTCCATCGGTATTTATCTTATAGATGACACGGCGTTCATCAAATTAACACATGATATGGAATTTTTAGATTTCCTGAGAAATTGATTTCCAATCCCTACTTATTTTTTGTATGAAAATGAAATATTTTGGCCTTTATGGAAACATACTTATTTCACTATTTATTACAATAGTGGGGTGGCATCTATGACATTTACAAAAAAAATAAAATTGTCTGCATTTGATTAAGGGGTGTTTGGGTTTATTCATACAGGCTATTCATTATTATATTGATTTGTGCTAGTATATTTTTATCTATAGTAAATTAACCAAAGAGGAAAATAAATATAGGGGAAAATATATATATATATATATATACACTGCCCTTTGCTGCTTATTTTATTTATTACCCACTAAAGAATGATTGGCCATTCATTGTAGTCCCTTCATTTAAAACAGGGATGGAAAAAAAAACTGAAAAATTAATTAAACTAAGAAAACTAAAAAAATAATTAAAAAAATCAAATCATGAAAAAAACCGATTAGAACCGACTAGGTCGGATTGGTTTCGGTTTTATAAGCTTAAAACCGAAAAACCAAACCGAACCCAAACTGAAAAAAACCGAGTCAAACCGAACCAAACTGGAACCAGTCGGTTTGAACCATTTTTATTCTAAAATAACTGATCGAAACTAGTTAATTTGAACTAATTTCAATTTTAAAAAAAAATTAATTATTTTTTTATAAAAACCAAATCAAACAAAAAAAAAAATCACCTTAAATTAAACTATCCAGGCCGCTGGACAACCGGTCAGGAGTCCAGTACACATTCAAAGAAGAAGTTTGCAAGACATCAAAAGTTTAAAAGTAAGACTTTTACGAGGATTGAATTAAAACAAAAAAAAAAAACCAGAACGCAATATTTTAATTCATGGCCCCTTTTCTTCTATTTTTTTATTACGTATTTAGCATTACGATTGCTTCTTTTAGTGTGATTTAAAAAAAATAAATTTAAGAAAATCACTTGGAACCCATCTCCCCTTGAGATTCTGACCTCTCTCTCTCTCTCTCTCTCGAGAAAAAAAAACACAACCAATGAACCAGTCACCAATAAAACCACCAAACCACGGCATAGCCGTCAACAACGAATTAAAGAAAAAAAATGATTTTAATTGAAGATATTAAAATTAACTCGTACACAAAATACACACACACACATTTATGTAACTGAAAACCAGCAGTCAATACTTCATGGATTGCTACCTTGGCGAAGAAGAAGACCTGAAATTAATACGAAAACAATATTGGAAAATTTTAAGAATCTCATTGTATGAATCTTAATTACATGCTACCTACCTATTTATTTTCCAGCATGGACGCTCTTTTCTGGCATTTCAACATCCATCTCCAGCATGGACGCTCCTTTCTGGCTTTTCAACATTCACCTCAAATTTCACAGAGCAATTTCGGCACTTGAAGAATACAGAAACTACGACAGCAAGAAGGATCATGAAGAGGACACCAGCAAGTCCTCCTTTAGCAGCTGAGGAGTACCCTCCAGTGGCTGAGTCTTGTGCAGGGGGGTGTAGGGTGTAACCATCCATGGCTCAAAACTACAAAAAGGAATGATTAATTAGAAGAAAAAAACCCAGTAATGTCTCAAGTGAGATCACAAAGAGATAGTATTGATAACATTACCAAATTTGAGGAAGAAAAACTGGAGGGGATACGCTAGCAGAGCAAGAGTAGATGCTTTTGTGAACAAGGATGCATGGCAAGGATGAAGCTTTGTCGTCTTTAAATAGTAGCCTTGTGCAGGGTTTTGCAGCTTGGTAAGTTGGTTTTGGAGCCCAAGACACGTGGCATCCGTTTTCTTACTATGACATGGACGTATGGAAGGAGAGAGTATTGATACGTGGATTCGTCCTCCTCCTCCTCCACTAAAATCCATCCAGAATGATTCCTCTATAAAAAAAGGTTTTGCTAGTTTCTTCGCTCCATAAACCTTCTTACCTTTATTTATTTATTTATTTTCTTCTTCTTTTTTCTTTGGCATTGATAGCTAAATAAATTGTATGTTTATATATTAATGACGCAAATGCAGTCGTAAAAACCAAACCTGTTTGGAATACCTAACAAATCCTAGAAGAAGAGAAGAAGAGTAAAAGGATAGCCGAAGAAACAAGACCATCACCTATTACTGCGGAACCAAACACCTAAGCTAGGAAGTCAACTCCCAACATGACCTTTGTTAATCTACTTTTATTTTGTGCATGAGCATACATGCATGAACCTATTAATGCGGACCAACACCATCATTTGAGAATGAGTATGTTTGTCCTTTTCTTAGCATTTGGCATAAAAAACCCTATTAATAGCGAGTTTCTCTCTCCTTGAATATAGAAATTGAAATAATATTTGTTCATTTGGGATTTGTGAATTGTACAAATAAATATGATCAGCATTTTTTATAAATAAGTTGGTGTAAAGATGCAATCTTTTTATATGCATTTTAGATAGCCATGCATATAAAAAAGAAAAGAAAAGAAATCAAAGAAGATCTGTGGCTGCTGTTGCACTGGGGCATCCATTCCTTTTCTTTCTGAGATTTAGTTGGTTGATGGAGATCGCAGGTGCAGGCACTTCTTCTTTGTTCAAGATAGATCACAACTTTTTTCCCCCAGGAACTATCTTCCCTTGCTCCTGTCATTTATCACCATGCTTGAATACCATTACCTATCTTTTGCAGGGAAACTGAAGCTGCTGGAGGACTGCACTGCCACCCCAGATCCAGATTGTGGATGCATGAAGCCGTGGTTTTCATCAACTTTTTGGCAGCTACTGTTATGGAAATGGATCAAACCACTTAATTTTTGCGACAAGGATCAAGTAGGTTTACTTTGGATCCAGGCAACCTTTTGGTTTTTCTGTGTATGAGACATGTAATTGCTTTAATGGATCTGAAGCAACTCATAAAACTGATTTGTTGTTTCGCTTTCCAACCTTGGTCATGTTCTATGAATAAAAAAAACAAAAGCTTTTTGATTTTGCTGCGTTCTTAGTTAAACATGGAATTTCATACCCTAACCCGCAGTGGAGCGCCGGCAGAAAATCCAGTTACATGCTGCATACTTGACCAATGCGTGGGACATGCCTTGTGCTCCCTTTGTTGGAGTCAATAAGGTAGAAGAAAGCGTGGCAGAGGCAATGAAGATCTTCTAACAAAATAGACTAACAAATTACTCTTTTTAAGAGAAGTATAGTATGGCAAATAAAATGTGCTTCACTGGGTCATTATGTCTGGAGCTGCATTTTAGGCGTGTATTGTGTTTGGTTTAAAAAAAAAACACCAATTTCTTTTTTAAAATATTAAAAATAAAGAAAATCTGGAAAATATTAGCAGAATATTATTTAGGAAAGGGAGGAAATTATGCTTTAAGATTAATATTAGTGAAAATGTATTTTTTTTTTCGTGTTCTTTTTCGAATAAAATTACTGAAGATAGACTGTTGTCAATTCTTCATCTCAAGAAATTAAGAAATATTAATGTCCAAGTAAAATGCAAGAAAACTCGAGTTCCTTCAAGTCATCTCCATGTTCTTTAACAGTGACAGTTCACTTCAAACTCTAATTGCAATTGAAATTGCTAAGTGATCTGGATCAGACATACTTCGCACAGAAAGGACCCACGATCGCAGGGGCTAAGGTAACAGAGAAACTCAGCGAGAAGTTGGGGCCCAAAATAATAAGACCACATAAAGATTCGGCATCTTTCAGACTAAGTATCCAAAACACAGTGGGTCTGTGCTATGCTAAACCCGACTCGCTTGAGTTGGGTTAGGCCTAAGCAATCATTAGCAAATAAGATCCAGAAAAATGGTACAACGTCATATTTTCAAACAACATATAATTTTCAATGAAGTTGAAACAAATTAAATAAAAAAGGATTGGGTTATTGAAGAGTGAATTAAAAAAAACTACATAAATAAAAGAAAAAAAATACAACACTATTCCAGTAAATACTTTTTTTTATGAGTGTGACTATATTGACTTAGAACATGTTTTTCTCAAAAAATTTAATTTTTTTTTGCTAAAATTTAATATGGTTTGTACTTTTTGGATCCTTTTGATGCACTGATGTCAAAAATAATTTTTTAAAAATAAAAAATATTATTGTCATATATTTTGACATAAAAAAATTATTTAAAAAGTAATCCTTACCACACTGTCCAGTACACTTTTAGCCATGTTTGTTAAAACATGAAACTGATTATTTCAAAAATCTAAATTTTCCAAATGTTAAGTGTGGTTTAATTTCTCAAAAGTCAAAGGAAGCGTACCTGGGAGGGAGAGGAGAGGGAAAAAAAAAGAAAAGGGGAAGAGAGAGAGAAAGAGAGAGGGGAAAAGCCCAACCAAGCCCAATGAGTCATGAAAATAAAAGGGCAACCAATCCAAACCAATAAGTCCATTGATCCATTTTGTGTCAGCAAAAACTAAGTTCTTATCAAACGTGGCATTGTCAAACGAGGTTCAAGGCATTGTGACACTGACATCTAATTGAATGTCTTGTTTCACAAGTTAATTAAGTGGACATCTCTGTAGGTAATTTGAAAATGTTTCTTTGTCATTTGTAAATGAAAATAGAGTGATTGGTCAGTTGAATATTCAAACCCGAAGCATGCCAGTAGCTGGAGTTTTGGGAGATTGTGTCCTTTGTCTTTTAAGATGCCATATTTTTCCATTTAAAATGGATAAATTTATCTTATAGTTGTTTTAATTAAATATTTTTTTTAAAAAAAATTATGTTTAAAATTGAATTTAAAAGTGATTTTCTTAAATTTATTTTCTTAAAACCACATTCACAAAAATTAGCATAATGCTAAACACACACTTAATTAAATAAAAAGAAAACCCAGGTAAACAGGGGCCTATTAGTTTTGAAATTTAACAAACCTCAACTTGGCAATTTTCTGTAAGCTATAGTTAATTAAGTTAACAAAAATTAAAATTAAAAAAATCAAAGCATTTTAATAATTTATGCGTGATGAGATGAGGAAACAGGGCCTCCAATATACTCATTGATATCTCACAAGTGAGTGTTTTGTTTGTCTTTAAGAGGATTGTTTAATAATTTTAATGTATTGATGATAAAAATAAAAAATCTAAAAATTATTATTTTAATTAAGAAAATATTTTAGAAAAACACATTGCATAATTACCAATTACAAAGGGTATTTTGCGTTTTTGCCCGTACCGCCCTTGAATTAGAGCGCAAACTTAGGTTGTAAAACGAAAGGGATTACGTGCCAACTCTTCCAAAATCAAACATATGTGCCAAGCAATGATTTAATTTGTTTTATTCTACAATTAAACAAATTAAAAAAGACTTTAGGCACAGTGAAGAGTGTAAATACAATTTTCATTTTGAAGACAGAGTCTGATAAAGCCTGAAATTAAGGTAGAAATGTAACCATTACGAAATTCATTTGGAAGTGTACCCTGGAGTCTTGGAAATATATGAAGATGTAATCAAGCCTCTATTTACACTTCACTTGCTACTTATACCCACCATCTCCATATATATTCACAAACCCTATACTCACTGTTTTCTAATATTTGGTAATGTTATCAATACTATCTATTTCTAATCTTACTACGAACATTACTCATTGTTTTCTAATCATTCCTTTTTCTAGTTTTGAGTTATGGATGATGCCAACTTCTCCCCCCATCCTGCACAACAGTCGGCCAGCGGAGGCTACTCCTTAGCTGCTAAAGGAGCTACTACAGGAGGAGCTGGTCTCGTCTTGCTCCTCCTTGCTATCTTAATTTATATACTCATGAGAGGCCGCTGCAGCTGTAAAACCGAGTGTAATGGTGGTGCTGATTCCAAGCAGGCCAGTGGAGGGCCTCCGAGAGCCATGCACTTCATTGCTGGGGAATAAGTAGGTACCATGTAATAAGAAGTTAAAGCTGTTTAAGATTCATACAATGAGATTCTCAAAATTTCCCAATATTGTTTTCGTATTAATTTCAGGTCGTCTTCTTCGTCAAGGTAGCCATCCATGAAGTACTCGGGCGCCTCGACTGTTGGTTTTTGGTTTATATGTACTGTATTGCTGCAAATAAATACTTGGTCTGCTTTCTCATTCAAGATCAGACCATTTTAATTTGTACTTTATAATTTTGTGTTGGAGTTAGACTATATAATATCTTCCATTAAAATCGTAAGGAATTGTGGGTTTTTTCTTTCCTGTTTATAAACGTGAAATCGGTCGTGTAGTAGGAGGCAATCTATATTGTGCTACGATCGAGAAGGATGTTTGTGGCCCTGGTGCCGATTCATAAGACTGGTGCTGATTTCTCAGAAGTCAAAGGAAGCCAAACTGGGAGGAGGGAGGATAAAAAAAGAAAAGGGGAAGATAAAGAGAAAGAGAAAAAGAAATGGGAAAGGAATAAAATGAGAAAGGAGAAAAAAGTCCCAACCAAGCCCAATGCATTAATGCATGGGGAAATTAAAAGGTGGAAAATTTAGAAAAAGAGAGATGCATAATTTTTTTTATTTTTTTTTTTGAAAAATTAACGTTTACTATGTATTGAATAATCCCAACCACAACCTAAAAAAATGTTACTACTATGTAGAGTTAGGAATATATATATATATATATATATATATAAAAGAGGTATTTAAAATATAATAGAGATTATTTTTCAAATTAAATGATTTGATTAAAAGTAATGTCTCAGCCTCTACACAATAAATCAGTGCGTGTTGACTTTCATGGCAAGAAGAAACTCTTGCAATAATTTTATAATTTTTTTTTTCACTTAAAAGATATGCTGACTTTATAAAAGATACAAATGGATTCTCAATTATTTAATTGTATTGAATTTGATTTATTTGTTTTTCAATTTTATTTATTAAAATTTGATTTTGTTTTATCAAATTTAATATTTATTCTTTTAAATTCCTATTTATTTTTCTTTTTATTCTTTTTATTTAAAAGAAAATGAAAAAAAATTCCACTCCATAATCATAAGCTCCTAGTATGCTGGTTCTAGTTGCCAATATTCTTAATAGTAAATTACTTACAGTTTATTTTCGAAGAAACAGGAGCCATAATTAATGTTAAATATCTGTATATTTAGTTTTTAACATTAATGCCTCCTTGGACTAGGATCTCAACTAATATCCTAACAGTGATGAATTGAGGCAGAGGCAGCCTATCGGTGGAAAAGTTCAGGAAAGAGAGGGTTTATTTAGCATACCTGAGGGTATGAACATTCAATTTACTCAAGTTTACATTCAGGAAAAAGGGGCAGAGAATATTTGGTCAATACCTAAGGGAAAAATGGAAGCATATTTTCCCTGTCAGCATACTCGGGCAACCTATGGGATTCTATTTCCACCTCTTTGACTAATATTTCCATAAAAAAAAAAAAAAAAAAGCACCAACACCACCAAGGCATCACCAGTTCTATTTAAGAGCACACAAAAACATAAAGGCATCACCAGCCCTATTTAAGAGCACACAAACTTTGGTAGTTTAGGACATGATTAAAACTGATTAGTTGTTTCGCTTTTTGATTTTGATGCGAAGAGCTGTATTTGGTAGTTTAGGACATGATTAAAATGCATGTCACGTCAGGTCGATCTCCTTAAAAATGTTTGGTTAATACCTAAGGGAAAAGGAAAACGATAAAAAAAATTGAATCAAGGTGACTGCTAGGAATGTTAATAAATCCTATATATTATTTTTGAAATCTAACAAACCTCAACTATGTAAGCTATAGTTAATTAAGTTAACAAAAATTAAAATTAAAAAAAGGAAAGCATTTTAATAATTTATGCGTGATGAGATGATGAAACAAGGCCTCCAATTCATTGATATCTCACATGTGAGTGTTTTGTTTGTCTGTAAGAGGGTTTTTTGAGTGATTTTTTTAAGAACACGGTGCGGTTCCCAAACAGAGTATTAACGTTAGGTTACATATTAATGTTTATTTAAATGTCTTGTTTTATAAATCAACAAGGTGTCTCAATAAATAATTTATTTTACAAGTTAGTTGCGTGATCGTTTAAAATATTATAATTATTAGTCATGATTACCTCTACATGTAGAATGTTAAATGCACAGACAGAAAATCACACAATAGATGAAAGTTGGATGTTTAAGACGCAAGAAATTAACAATGAATCGTTCAATCTTCATTAGGCTCTTGCTCTGGTTTATATAGAAGTACCGAGCAGAGAAAACAAAGGGAAAAACTTGACATGCTATACGCATGTGAGCTGGAATGGAAATAACAGAAACAAATTGAAAACCAATTACTAATAACAGAAATAACTAACTAAACAAACTGTGACTGAAATACCCTTTCAAACCCTCCCTTAAGCCTAATTGTTGCAGCAACAATTAGCTTAAGTCTGCAAGATCACAAACCCCAAGTGAATTTCGAAGCCTCTGAAAATCT
>Ga0325414_1001761_pt1 | contig 21404 bp, 26 predicted proteins | sample PopdelMetagenome_8_FD_206183 | JGI IMG/M metagenome (GOLD analysis project Ga0325414, IMG submission 206183) | Populus deltoides microbial communities from Bellville, Georgia, United States - Leaf-PdKOR-R3 | ecosystem: Host-associated > Plants > Phyllosphere > Phylloplane/Leaf | place: USA... | reverse complement strand
CTTTTATTTGGCATGTACTCATAGATTAGCATTTTCTCATCCCGTTCAATACAGGAACCTAATAGCCTGACAAGATTCCGGTGCTGGAGTTTGGCGATTAGAATTGTCTCATTTCTGAACTCCTCAAGCCCTTGCCCAGATCTTTCTGAAAGCCTCTTCACTGCTATTTCCAGTCCCTTAGGTAATTTGCCCTATTAAATGAACCAAGAGTAATTCTGAAAGTTCATTCAAACTATTTTAATTTTTCTCTGAAAAGGTTAGAATAATCATTTGAACCTAACTTACCTTATAAACAGGTCCAAATCCTCCCTCTCCAAGCTTGTCTGAGAATTGTTCAGTTGCAACTGATACGCTCTCATAACTGAATAATGGCAATTCCATATTTTTACTCCATCTTTTCTTCCCATTGTCAACAGAGCTAGATTCATTGTTAGTTGAGCTAGGATCGGTATCGAAATCAAAGAGCAATAAGTCGTGACCTGTATATTCCTTCCCTGTTTAAGAAAAAATTAAAAATTACTGAACACAATCACTCTGTTGAAATATCCAGCAATTCTGATAATATCAAGCAAAAATGTACAATTTCAAACATTAAATTAAACGGTATTCTAAACATCAATTGTTTTCATGAATAAGAAACTTTGGTGTTTGCTTGGCGTAAAATATTTTAACAACTTTATATGGATAAAATTTTACTAAGCTTGGTATGTAATGATATAAAAAATACAATGGTATTAGAATGATTAAAATGTTTTATGGTGATGAGATGGTTGTGATAGTGATTACTGATTATGGTTATAGTGGTAATAAAGGTTCAGATGGGGATGGAGGGGTGGGGGGGGTGATAATTGTGGTGTGGTAATGGCGGCAGTAGCAACAAGGATGGAAGCAGACACCGCGTTAGTAGTTACAGTGGAGGTCCTGGCAGCAAGGTAGTGGTGGTTGAAATCATTGCATGATATTGTGAGTAGCTCAGTGTTAGTAAAATATTTTAGAAATTTGTAAGGTGAAGATTACAAGTTTAATGATAGACTGTAAATTTTAAGGGAAACAAGTACATGAATATCATATATACATATTTCAGTGAAACTCTTACACAAAACAGTCTCTATTTCAAGTTTTCAACACACACACACAACTAACTCCAACAAAATGAACCTTATTATCTGCATAGCTAACACATAATCACAAAGCAGGGCTTTTTCTTACTTTTCATCACTATAACTTAAGGGCTAATTAAGTCTACCAGGAGACAGCAGAAATTAAAGCAAGAACAGGATGTACCTTTGTGTATGAGCTTTCCCTTGCGCAGACAGCTGAAGTATATGAAGAGGCCTAAGGTAATCAGAGTTACTGGAACAGCCACAGCCAAGGTTACCCATATTTTCCTTCTGATATTACCTACTTGAAAACATAGATCAAATATTAACCAAATCATAAACCAACACATTTACAATTAAAAAAAATTTTGAAGTAGAAAAAAATGGAAAGATAGGTTATGTAGGGACATTGCGTCCACCCTTTTATCTGGAAAGACTACACCTTATTTTGTGAAAAATAGTTGCTCAACATTTATTGGATCATTTATGGCTATATCGATACAACCTTCTTACCATACCTATTAGGCTAAACCCACTACCAGTCTCAAGGTCAACTTCAGAAGCAGCAAATCTGATGTAAATTTCTGCTTCAGTCCTGCCACCAGCAACCTCTGCCCGTTGTAAGTTTATAAGAGCTCCATCCCATAAAAGACACTCACCATTATTATCATTATAGGCATGAGCCATGCAAGAACAATTTTCAATGCAATCCAATCTGCATCTTTCATAACTCACTTTCTGATATGCTTTTGAATTTCCTGGTAATGTTAGATTCGACATCTTTAAAAACCCATCATTTGACACTGCAATATTTTTCCTATGTTGACAATGCAAAGGAGACATCCTAAGGCAACCGCTTGACCAATCATTTGCTACAAATGGTCTAAAACCTCTGAGACATCCACAAGGAGTTGATGAATTTACATGAAAGACTCCAAAAGCCCCGCATAAACCATAAACATCAGCTTGGTATTTTGGTTGAGACCAAAAAAGAAACCAATCCCTAAAATCTCCCAAAGAACTGAATTGTTTGATCTGTCCTGAAACATCAATCACGGTTCTTGAAAGAATTGAGGTATTGTACAAAGAATAGGTGAAATAGCTTTCATTTTCATTTGATACATAACTATAATTGAAAATATAGTTCAATCTCATCTCAGGTACCAAGGTAAATCTTTCTCCATTCCAATCACCACTGCTCCAATACCTGTGTGACCTGTTCCACTCTATGAAAAACTGACTGCTTCCATTTGGGTCGATCCCAATCGAGAACATACCTGGTGCAGGATCTTCTGGGTTTTTCCATGAAATAAGCCGCTGCACTTGCCCAGTGTGCTTGTTGATTCCAAGCTTTCCACCAGGTAGCCATGTGTCAGTTGGATAATCAAAACTCTGCCAGTATATGGAAGATGGATTTGAGCCATCTCTTACGACAAAGTTTCCATCGTCAAGATTACTGCTTCTGCTTTACTTGTATTCGGCACTGAAGATGCAAGAGCTGTTGACCAAACTGTTTCGGTGAAATTTTTCAGCAGGACAAGATTGCCATCAGATAACAATTCAAGCTTCGATGAAGCAGGGTTGTTGGAAGGGCTCTCCCTATTGGCTACCCAAACAATCGTCTTATTTGCGAAGTTCTTATACCATATTCCTAGGTAAATGCTTAAAGAAGCGGCTGGCTTGAAGAAACCGAGTTCAAAAATGCCGTTTTGAGATATTAGAGTTTGGTTTGCAGAGAGAGATTGGCCAACCAAAAGGGTGTCATCTCCAATCGAGAAGCAAGTCCTATGGTAAACGAAGAGCAACAAAAGCACAAAGAGCCAGAAACAAGGCTTTGTCTTAACACACATCCTCTCTAATTTGTGGGATTGTGGGTGTAAGAAATGTAACTGAGAATGAACCAGAGAACGAGGGATGAAAACAAAGAGAAATCCCTTGTGAATTCAACAAGTATACGAATGCTTTCTTTGATCATATTGTTTCTATCAGCTCTCCCTGCAATTTTTTACATTGACTATGGCATTGCACTTTTTAGTCATGTGATGACGACATGTGGGTTGAATTGTCAAATTACGTTGAGAATATCAATAATATAAGGCATTAAAGAAACTTAAAAATGAAAACTTTTATATGGTATATTTTTTGTTTATTGTTTTTACTTAAAACCATGTCCAAAACACGCTTGTCTTCAAAGTTATTCTATATATTCTTACATGAATAAATTATGTATATTTCGCTCATCTTAAGTTATAGCCTTCTTTTATTTATTATTCTTTGTTTCTTAAGAAAAAAATTTCACATAGTCAAATAAAACCACGTGCAGAAACAACCACAGTAGTAGTCAACTTTAATTATTGAAATGCCTGTTCATAATAAAGTTCTATTAGGACCATTATTACAGGACCTTTCAAAATCATTGATAAATATATGTAGTTAAAGTAGTCTATGCCGTACGTGTAAAAAATCTCAAATTTAGCTAATGCCAGCACTGAGAATCCATCAAAATTCCACTCTAGCTCTTGCATCATCAAATATCTAATATAGCATCCAAAAATCATATAACAAAACAGGAGAGGACTATTTTCTAAGTTTAAGATGTCTTAAAGATACTGACGTAAAAAGAAAATGTCAGCTGGCGGACATTTATGGCCACGAAAGCTCCATTTATGAAGACACTCTCGGGATTTTGGTGAGTCTAAAGAAGGGTTTTGAGGGAAGGAAGAGGGGGGGCTCAGAGGTGAAGAGAAGGGCTCTGTGTGTGTTTTGTTAGTGAAAAAAGATTTGTACCACCAGTGTACCTTTATGCACAATAAAACGATGTCTTATGAGGACTGTTGACACTTCTTTTGGTCTTCAGTAAACCCTTAAAGATTGAAACTTTATTCTTCGTTAAATACTAAAACATCAAATCCATAGAGGAAAATCATTCCTTTTTCCAATTCTTGAAAGAATACATCCACTTGCATGGGGCCAAGGGGGCTCATAGACATTGCATACCCTATCTTGTCATGAAAGTCTGCGGACTCCGGAGGGTGTCTAGGCACTGCTTAAAGCATCAGTATCACCTTCCCCATCATTCGCGAATGAGTTGGGTGTAACTACTACTACCATGTATCCCCTGGCTATAATATATATCATAATATGCTGGTGTAAAGGCAAGTTGCAGCCTCTATAGCCAGGTGAATCCTCATAGAATCAACCCTTCATGAGAAATAACACAGAGTCTGCTCCCGGTGGGCTGTGATGTAGTGGATTGGGGAAAGAAAAAAGTGAAACAGTTGAAAGAGTGTGTTGTCGATTGAGTGGCCAGGAGCCTCCTTTGTTTCCACAACCAAATGCTAAACCCAGCCAAATAAAGGAAATGACACCATGAGGGGAGAAGAAAAGGGAGATGAAAGTGAAAGTCAAAAGGAAAAATCAAGTTCAAATTCCAGAAAGAGGAGTTACAGTGAGACGAGTATGGAAGCAGGGGCAAACGAAGTCACAAGCCAGGCAGCATATAAAGTGGCAGGCAAATTTTTTATCCTTCATAGGTACAGGAATGCTCTAATAAATCCCCTCGATCAACTTCGAAGACTTGAACCTTCACTTAAACTGCGTTGTGTTACAGAAGTGACTGTAAACACGGTGATCCTTCAGTTTTCTGTTACATCCTATAATCTTTCATTCACCATACAGTAAACCTGAGATTGTTAGGACATCCCTGTGAGTAATTTTTTCTTTTCCTTTCTGATGAATTCCCGGATGTGAAAGTAGTAGTATCACAAGGTAGTGGCATTTTTACCTCACAGCTGATATGTCTATGATTTTTCTTGTATGCTCTCCATTTCAGTTTATGTTTAATCATAATCCATCTATTCTTGATTATGGAACGTTCAATCTCTCAGTCAGAGAACACAAGCTAGGAAATCTCGAATGAAATTTTCTTAGTAAATGAAGCATAATTTGCTATGCTTTGATGGCTAAGGACATTGCTTCAGGATGTGGGGATCTCTTCATTCTCCTGTACGTTAGCCCCAGTGACATTTGGAGCTCCGAGAATGCTTATTTGCCAATATAATTTTAGGTGGAGAGATTTGGGCACACACCAACTCTCAAGCCCTCTAGCCTACAGCCAACGCTTCATTGGAGCAGAGGACTGGTTATAATCTTGAGTAATGCTAATCATGCATAATATTGTGCATGATTAGCATTACTCTAATCTCTTCTTTTGAAAAATCATAGGAGTGGATATCTAAAGCTTTGGAAATTGCAACCAAGAATTTAGAGCTTGAAGCACTCACAACTTCTGATTGAAGGGGTTTTGAAGATTCGCGGCTGGATTGCAAACTTTAGCAACAATTCATTGCAAATCAAAAGCATTAAATTTTTTTTCCGAAGCTTTTCAAAACAAAATGCTTGCTTGAGTACCCCAACTGTACAAAATTTGCAGTTTGACATTGCTTGCATTATCCAACTGTAAAAGAAAAGGGAAGAAAAGAAAGTATGCCCTAATCTAATGCAATACCATTTATCCTGTCATTCTTTGGTCCATTGCCTACATCTACAATTCTCAATTCCTTCTCAGCTCCAATAGTTGTTGAAGTTATTAACGTTTCCAAACTTATCCGCTGTAGGGTTAGGATTCGCAGGATGAATCCGAGGCATCCAAGTAACTTTCTGCTGCTCATAAAACTGCCCACCAATTAAATTTGCGTTCTCCTCTATACAAAAAGTAAAGTTCTCCTCACCGCTAATGTCTTTCCCATATAAAGTTTCCTGGGAAGCTTTCTTACTTTCAGGACTAACTTCCTTGTGGAGATTGACCATTTTGTTCAGCGACCCAACCATTTCCATATGATACTTCTCATGATAGCTACCAGCTTGCATGTCACCGAGCAGTTGGTTTTCGACGTCTAGAGCTTTGGCCGCATTATTATTCATCACAGCTTCCTGACCAAGATTTGCTAGGTTGTAGTTTTGGAAAGGAACAGTTGGATGCACCTGAGTTGATTGGACAGAAGGAACTAGACCTTGATTCCTTGCTAAAGCATCTGTGTAAATGCTCATCCCTTGACCCCAGTATGACATCCTTTGATTCTCAATGACATTGCAGCTATCTGAAGGTGAAAAACACATGATTATGTTACCACAAAGATGGAGTTATTAGTTGTGCAGAACTAGAATCTTATACAAAAGATGTGGTTCGGAAGCAATACACTACCTGATGCTGGTGTAGGCATCTCCTTAAGAGATGACAGGCCTTTATGTCCATACGGTTGCTTATGCTGCGCCTGGTCATTATGTCCATAAGGTTGCACATGCTGAGTCTGGCCGATATGTCCATAAGGTTGAATATGCTGAGTCTGGCCTACATGTGAAGGAAAATTCGGAAAATTAAACTGCATTCTGAGGTTGAAATCCTGCCCTCTGTGATTGTAATCAAACGCAGAACCTGGATTGCCACACGAATTTGAACGAAAGAAGGGATTTTTCAGAGTTGGAAAAGACTGCTTGCTCAGCTCAAAGAACCGTGGTTCGCAAAGTAAAAGGTTCTCATAGTGTTTGTCAAGGTATTTATGAGGAAACGTAAGATAATGCATCCTGAGAACAGAATAATCATCAGCAGAAAACGTTAGACCTTGTAATGAAAAAATGTACAGATTCCTGTTAGATCATACAACTTCTATTGACCAAGTGGATGATACCATTGATGTTCACCTGAAAATGGAAGCCTGCCTTCCAGTGAAGTCTTTTGCTAGCTTCCAAATGGCCTGTTTCCGCGGCTGCGGATCAATTTCCTCATGGAAGGTAGGAGGCCGGTTTAGCTGCAGAAAACTCAACTACATTATAACGGGACTATCCATAATTGAGAAACTTAAATTGAAGCCCTAGAAAAACAGAAAATACCTCAATTTGTAGAATTCCTGGCTGATTCTTCTCCATTACAGCATTTATTCCACTTATATCACTCCATTGAATCTCAATCTTGTATTTCAGACGCCCTTGCAAGAATTCCCACACAAGCTTCTTTTTAATAAAATAACATTTAGCCATCAAATCACCTTCATTCTTAGACGCTCTCTGCACACATTCCATCAAATATTATCAGGGAAGAATCTGATGCGAAATTCATGTCACAAGTCTTTTTAACCAAGAATGTGATGGACATTCACACTGAAACTAGTCATGTTCATGCCCGTGTGGACGCATGTCACGAATGGTAACGAAACAGATGTCCGAATCATGTCATTTCTTTTTCAAAAGATATTACCTGCCATTCACCGATTTTGATAAATGAGGCAGCAAAGTTGGAGGCCTTCACCCTGGAAGACATTGACTTCTGGCCAAAATCACTGCTATCCATGCTTTGGCCACTTGATGCCTGGGATACCCCAGCTTCAATTGTTCTAACATAGTTTGGATTTGTTATTGAATCCATCCAAGTTGGTGGCAGACTGAATTGTAATCCAAGTGGATTCAACTGCATAAGCTTTCTAGCCATCTCATTCTGTTAAGAAGACAGAAAATGAAATTCAATATTATAGCACTTGGCATGCAAAAAGAAAGAAAATAAAAGCAGACAAATCTTGCATGAAGATTGCAAAGATATACTGAAATCCCACCACCCTTTCCATTAAAGAACAAAATATATTATATATACACTTTCAAATTCAATAAAATAAAATTAATAGTTAATTATATTTTATGTTAAATAAAAAAAAGGAGGAAATGACAACTTATTAAAAAATAAAAATAAAATCTACAAATAGCAAACCCCATCAAGAAAAAAGGAAGAAAAATAAAAGGCGCTGATGATATCATCATGGAAAAAGAAATGCATGTTCACATGTCACTCAATTTAACAAACACTCAAAAGCAACAAACACCAAGAAAAGAGGCAAAGAGAGCAATAAAATCTTGTGAATATACACTAAGATCATACATCAAAGAAGCAAAACCCTCCATGCAAAAGCCAAGAAACACAAAGAAATGAGGCAAAGAGAGCAAGCAAATCTTGTGAACTATATACTAAGATCACACACATCAAAGAAGCAAAACCTTCCATGCAAAAAACAAGAAACGAGAAGAAATGAGGCAAAGAGAGCAAGAAAATCTTGTGAACTAATATCACACATGCCAAGAAACCATTAAAGAAAGCACCAAGAAATGTCAAAAGAAGAGACTAAAACTCATCTCAAAACCGAAAGACTAGCAAAGAAAATGGAAAAAAGCATGATTCTTGAATAAAAAGCAATCAAAAAGAAAGAAAAGAAAGCATCTTCAAACCTGCTCATAGCTCTGTTTTGGTGTTTCTCTAATTATCTGGTTTGTGTCAAGAACAATCTCATTATTTTCATCATCAAAATCTCCAAATAGCAAACGCATCCAATCTAATGTATCATCACCAATACCGTCATCATTCTTACCACCACCATCACCCTTCAAATCGAATCCATCAAGCTTTTCAACCATGGTGACTTTTACAAAAACCCCACTTCATATATTCTCTTTGGTTAGTTCTTGATTGCATATACACTAACCTTTAAAGGTCAAAGAGTAGTGTATATGCAAAGATTGGCTCTTTGGAGGAAAACAGGGGAAACAGAGCAAATGAGAGAGTAACAGGGCAAATGAGAGAGTTTATAGGGAGGAGTAAGAGAGAAATGTTGTGTGTGAATAGGGACTAGGTGTTTCTGTTTATGGGAACCAATCATTAATTCATTAAGTGGAGTAATTTGAAGCTAATTTGTTATTTCTTGGATTACTCTAATTATAATATATTTTTATTTTCTTTTTTTAACCTTAATCATTTTTTTTATTTTTTGAATGTAAATAATAAATTGAAGGGGAACATGAGGGAGAAAAACTGAATTTTTTATTTGTTAGTTGTTAATGTTTTATGTTGTAAAATTTATTTTCATGTTCAAGTCAAATTTTTAGGTTTATGCCCTCAAAATTTTATAGCATTATTTTTATTTTTATTTAATTAGTTTTATTTTTTAAAAATTAATTAAATGAAACAATTATAGATTTAATAAAAGGTAAAACATGATACAATCGCCCGAAGATATCTCATCGACTTTACATGAGTTGTTCTAACACATATCAGATACAGAATTTTATTTGTACCAAAATAATATATTTAGACTTGCTTTATTGAAACGACTAGTTTTGGAAAAACAACGAAGAATTTTATGAATTATTTTTGTATTAAATTTACCAAAGCATGCAATAATTATTTTTATTAATGGTGTTTAAATTTCATTCTTACTTGTATTTTATGGTGATGTCATAATCTTGGTTTTGAAAACCTAAAATGCAATTAATTTAACAACTTCATATGTGAACTACAATGTTAATGACAAGTGACATGAACAAGTAATTTATGGCATCATTAGATCAAATGACATTAAGTTGTCTTAAAATCAAAGGTTTCATGCAGCCAAAGAAGAATTAGGCTCTTAATTAAAAAAAAATCAATTTTATTAGTTAATTATAAATTTGGGAGGACATATGGTGAAGAATTTGAAGTTTAAGTATTATTTTTGTAATCTAGTAAGGCCTATGTTTCCCCCTTTAGAGTGTGTATCTTTTCATTTAATAATTTATCTTAGCATTTTTGGAGTTTTAGTATGATTAAGTGTTTTTTTCTAAAATAAATACAATAAGTCTTCACATATTTGTGATGCTATAAACTTTAATTTCCTCCTGCATTATTATGACTTGGAACAATATATCTCACCGGAATTATTTCTATTTAGACAATTTAAGTGGATATAAAAGTTGATTTAGTTGATAATCACTTAACGTCCAAATTATTTGGATTAAATTCGGAATTTAAGACAAATTATCCACATTAAAACTAAAATAAAAATAATATTTTTTTATTTCCTATAATATAGTCTAGGATTAATCCTAAGGATTGATATGATAATCAATAATTAGACATGCGTATTTTTTTTCTAGGTTCAAATTTTAGAGAAAATACTTAAAAATTTTATTAAATTTATCAAAGTATTTCAAGTTTATTTTGAGAGGTGCATCTTTAAAATTATCCAATAAAAAAATGTTTTAAATTATTTAATGACAAGTTTTAGAGTTTGTTTAAAAGTGTCGTAGATGTTGTTTTTTAAAGTAATTTTTGTTTGAAGATACATCAAAATAATATTTTTTATTTTTTTATTTTTAATATCAGCATATCAAAACAATAAAAAAATTAAAAAATTATTAATTTCAAGTTTTTTAAAAAATTTTAAATTTTAAAAAGTACAATTAGACCGCGATGCTAAATAATATCTTAGTCTCATTTCATATGTAAATTAATTCAAAAACATATATCATCATTAAATAAAAAAATTTAATTTTGGATTTAAATTCTAGTACACAAATAGTAATTCCCTATTTGCCATCTCATATTCTAGGAGAAAAGAATTGCCAAAAAAAAAGAGTAATAAATAGTAGAAAAAACGCATTTTCTGTAGATAAAACATGAGGTCTAACATGGCAAGTTGCAATGAAATCTTTATGTCAAGGATAATAATATAATAGTTTAGAAAGAGTGTGGCATCCACATGGCAATCTCTCATTAGTTAGAAGCCATGGAGCCGCCATTCTGAAGTGCCTTGTAAAGCCGTCACCGACTCACCATGCACTATTCCCACGCGAATGGTAGGGTCCCATAGTCCACGTCATCATATATGGGCCCCAGATTTCCAACTTCTTCCTCATTGGACATAAAAAAATCTATATAAATCATTAAAGGAAAAAATTGAAAAAAGTTGGCTCAAATACGACATCGGATTATTACTAATAAAAAAGGTACATTCATCCTAACTATTTAAATAAATAATATAAATTATATTTTGGGTTTTGATAATTTTACAAATCCATTAAATTTGTGTGAAGTTAAGCTTCAAATACTAAGCAGATATTGAGTAAAATTATGGTGACATTTTGAGTAATACTCGGCAGTACTATGGAATACTCAATTGGTCTCAGCTTGTGAGTCCTGGGAAATTGACATGACTACAGCTTTTGGAATTCTAGAGGAGCCATGGATTGTGAACTCAAGAGTCAATCCAACCTTTCTCATAGTAAATCAAAAGGGAAAATTCCCATGGTGAGCTGCTGGGATAATCAAAATGCAGTCAAGATGTCAGTGTCATCAACCTACTCCATAACTGTCCATTGATGAGCCCACTTTAGCATTTAGATTGGATCCCCTCAGAGTACGTGTATTTTTGCATTTTAAAAATATTTAATATTTTAAAATTTTTGATGTATTTTTTTAAAAAAATACATCTTGAAAAATTATTATAACGGGGGCCTTTCCTTTCAATCAACAAAATCTACTTGGCCTTCTCTTTCTGGCCATGCCGCGCATGCGCTTGGTTAGATCCTTTGGTTTGCAATGGATATACTGCTGCCTTCTATGATTGCATTTTACACTCAGCAATAGATTTGAGTCAATGATCGGAAAACTCCCTTTTTTCAATCTTGATTTGTGTTGAAACTCAGGAACTATAGTCCTCGTCAGGCCTCATTGAAAGGTAATAATCTTCCCACTTCAATGAGCCTATCATCATTTATGCAAGTAGAATTTAGTTCTAGGTTACTTTTACCAAGTAAACAAACCTACCATTTCATCAATGGTGGTATCTAAAGAAGTTCGACGAGCATCCATCCACAAGCATGAGTGGCTGTTCATAGTTTTTCTAACATTATATGATCTGCAGACAATGACATTATTAAGAAAAGAAGATGGAAGGAGCTGTTGTCAACCTGTCGGTTTCATCCGACTTGATACCTCAGACCGAGGAAAGATGAGAAGAAACGCAAATATTCTGTCAATTATTTGCTCATTTGTGGGCATCGCAATGTACATTTCCTCAAAAGAATTATACTTTTGATAAATGGGTGGTATCAATTTACACTAATCTGAAAAGTAAATAAACAATGACATCTCTCCCACCCTATGCTGAAATCTCAGCTCTACTTTGTTCTGAGATTATCCTGATGAGAAATCCAATAGCGTTGGACAAAAATGGGATTGGTTCTGTATAAGGGTCTCAAAGTACACATGCATTTCAGCAGGGGTCCCAGAAAAATTGTTATTTAAAGAATAACAATCACAGGAAGGGTTTACTTGTTTTCATTCTCCTCGTACCCAATGGCTAACTCAAATATCTGGCTGTAGTCATCTACAAAGTGGACATCAAGGCCTTCTTTTACATTAGGCAAAAGCTCGTCAAAATCTCGCCTGTTTGCTGATGGGAATATGATGGTCTTCACATCGCTTCTTCTCGCGGCTAATGTTTTCTCCTTGACCTGAATGTTACACAAGATGAGAAGTATATGAGTTTATATATTTGCTAACAAAAGATGATACAGCTTTCAATCAGTAACAAACTGTGGGGGGGGCGTTGTTCAAAGTTCAGCCGCACAGTCTATATGAGTTGGGGTGATTTGACAAAATTTTGTAGTCACACGAATTCTAAAAAACTCCTAAAAACATATGAAATGCCACATTTACTGGAGCACAAAAATGTGTTATAAAGAAACATAGAACTATATGACAAGTCATGGCATATATAGTAAGTGATGACCAACAATACAAGTATCAGCTACTGTACATACCTAAAACTTGGTGTAACTAGAGTTATATTAGGAATCACTAAAGAGAAGGATATCAAATACAGCAAGAGAAAAGGAGGTTCGTATAACATACCCCACCAATAGGAAGAATTTTTCCTGTCAGTGTAACTTCCCCAGTCATTGCTAGATCTTTTCTGACAGGCTTCTTCATGGCAAGAGATAGCAAGGATGTGATCATGGTGCAACCAGCACTAGGTCCATCTTTTGGGGTGGCCCCAGCAGGGACATGAAGGTGAAGCTTGGTATTAGCAAAAAAGAGGTTATCTGGCTCTTTCTCAAGCAATATCGCTCTTGCAACTGTGTGAGCAATTTGGGCACTTTCTTTCATTACTTCACCAAGTTGACCAGTGAGATTAAGGGCTCCTTTCCCATCTCCTTGCTCAACCTGAGTGGTCTCTATATACAAGGTGGACCCACCCATTGCAGTCCATGCAAGGCCCATCACAACCCCAATTGGAGTTTGATCGTAGATGCGCTCAGCATGGAAAACAGGTTTGCCAACAAAATCAACTAGGTTTGATGTGTCAATTAGCACCTTCTCAATGGCCTTTGTCACTTCACTTTCCTCAATTTTCTCAGTTTCAGTTGTATCCTGTCAAAAAAAAAAAAAAAAAGAACACCAGATTGAAACTGAGAATCCGGATTTGAAAATAATTGACGAGGGGAGAGCACAAGGCAGATAAGAAACAACTTTCCAAAAATAACTCTTTTAAAAACCCATCTTAGCCATGCTCAAAATGCAAGTACAGTGTCTGAAAGCTGACACCAAATTCTCTAGCAGCATATAATCTTCAAGATACCTTTGAATCAGTAGGTTGATCAGTGGAACTCTGTAAGTCATCAGGTTGGGGATTCATCTGCACAATCTCAGCTTCTTCAAGGGTTTGACCTGTGTGAACAATTTCAGCTTCTTCAGGGGTTTCATTATTTTGTTTGTTACTGCTAACATCTACTGATTCTGTGGAGGTTTCAACACATTCAACTTTTGCTTCATTTAATTCTGCCACAGGAACTGCAGATTCAATTATCGCTCCTTGCCGCACGAGTTGCAGTGCAATCTGGCAGGCAATGACAAAAACAAGGCAAGACATTTCATTGTTGAAATATGTTTCAAATGTGGCATGCCAAATTGCATGCAGACATTCCCTGGGCAAGGAATACATGAGAAAGGCAACCTCTGGAACTATCATGAATAATGATTTTTTCTCAAAGTGTTTAGCTGTGACTTAACAAACCTTGCGATAAATTTTTTCAATGTGCTTTTGAAGATTACGAACCCCTGCTTCTCGGCAATAATTCTCTATCAGGGCAAGAAGAGCAGCATCAGTTACTTCAACCTGGAAACATTAAGTAATGTGAGTTCCATAGGTAGACGATATATTAAGCAAAACAGTCTAAAAGCAGTAGGAAGTAATAATTGCTAACATGGTGTCAAAAAAATATCCTTACATCTATGTGCTAAAATTCCATCCGAAGGTGACCTGCCATTTAATGACTATTCCCGCATTGATTATTTTACCATGCAAATGATATGGTGATGGAATACAAAACAAGAGAGAGATCATTCATCCAGAGAGAGAGAGACCTGCTCAGGTTTGATGCCACATGCTTCGCGTGTAGCCTTCTCCAAATAATCTCTGGCAATGTGCACTTTCTCATCTGTAATATACCCAGCAATAGCAATTACCTCCATCCTATCCAAAAGGGGGTTGGGTATCATGTCCACAACATTTGCTGTGCACACAAAGAGAACCTGCATAAAATTTCCAAGGGATCAAGCAAAAACTTACGAGAATTCCAAAGAAAGACACCACAAAATCTGACATGTTCCAACTCCTAATAATATAGACACAAATTGAACTTGCAAAACAGAATAAAGGACACAAATTAAACTAGCAAAATACAAAGAAATTTTTTAGAACACAAGGAGTGCGAGGGTTGGGCATGACATAATGCATATAGGTAGAGTGTAATTTTGTAGCATAGCTGATTACTAACCTTCCTCCCTATAACAGGCATGACAACTCTCCCATCATTTTTTATGATCTATGTCTTTGGTGCATTACTATACAAGATGGGTAGAAATCACAAATGTCAAGCATGTTTCAAGGTGGAGCATGGAACTTTTCCCATTAAATAAAGTAATAAAACAGGAAAATTTTGTTAACTACTGCACTTTAAATAACAACATAGCACATCAAATATAAGAAAAATATGGCCACAATGAAAACAAAGGTGTCTGCAAATCACTACATTAACCAACCTTTGATAGATCAATTGGAACATCAAGGTAGTGATCCAGAAAATTGGCATTTTGCTCTGGGTCAAGCAACTCCAATAAAGCACTTGCTGGATCCCCAGCGTGCCCTCTTCCCAACTGCCACAAATAAGCAAACTTATTCTCAACAATAGCAAAAGCAGAGATCTCACCATAACTGATATACAACAAAAGAAATGTTTGTGATGAAAAAAGGAACAGTGACACCAAATCCAAAAGTAAATTGACCCTGTGAACTGAAACTACCTTGTCAATCTCATCAATCAGAACAAGAGGGTTAGCAGTTCCCACATTTTTCAGGCACTGCACCATCTTTCCTGGCATTGCACCAATATAGGTTCGACGATGCCCCTGGATATAATAGTGTTAGATAAAAGTGTTCTTAGCAAAAATGGAAAAATGATGCGCATTGTATGTTATCTCACTGGAAAAATAATTTATATTTAACCACCTTAATTTCAGCAACATCAGACAACCCTCCTACTGAAAACCGAAAGAACTTTCTGTTCAATGAACGTGCAATTGAACGCCCGATGCTAGTTTTACCCACTCCAGGTGGACCAGAGAGACAGATGATTTTTCCTGCAATGTGTTTGGAAAAAATTATTACATTTTGATGCTGCTTGCTAGTATAGTCATTCAGATTGAGGATGATTGAGATAAACCAACCTTGAGATTTTCCTCTGAGTTTGCCAACAGCTATAAATTCCAATATCCTTTCCTTAACATCAGTTAATCCATAATGATCTTCATCAAGAATCTTCTGTGCCCGAAGAACATCAAAATTCTCATCACTGCACTCAAATAATAAAAAATATAAGAAATCCAACAAATATTTAAAACCTATCAATACCTTAACAACTCAATTAAGTAGACCCTTACAAGATAATTTTTTTTTCCTTGAGAAATTTACGAGGACCTAGCTAAATGAGAAACAAACCTGTAACTTCCCCAAGGCAACGCAGTCAACCAATCTAAATAATTACGAGTGACATTAAATTCACTTGAACTAGCCTCTAAAAGCTGCAGTTTCGTGAGCTCTTCTTCTATAACTTGCAAAACATGCACTGGGATTTTATCCTTGTTTGGTTCAAGCCTTTCCCTAAACTTTGCTGCAGCAATTGAGAAGAAATTATTTAAATGGATACCGAAATAAATAAAATCTACAATAACTGATTAAATCCATATCAATGCAGGAGCCAGGAGTGATAATCAAATCAAACAACGAAAAAAAGTAGCTTGAGTATAACCATTTAGGACAGGCAGCAAGCAATCAAAGCATTCAAAAACATGAATTATACAAGTAACAGTGGCATCAGGCCTTTGAGAGTAAATATGATGTCATTTGAGAGTAAGTAGAACCACACTATGCAATACATATTTCTTGCTTAACTTAAGCTTCTAAGAATTTAATAACCTTGAGGTTTTTAAGTGTAACACCATCAATAGTCATGCAATTCCAACAAAGGCTAATCAAAGCAGAACTAACCAGAAAGTGCTGTTTTGTCATCTGCCTCCAATCCCAGTTCCTGCATTTAGGCAAGTTATATACCAGTGAAGTCTAATGTAACGAATACGACTCCTTTAAATCCATTTCCCAATTATATTAGTTAATATAAGAATAAGGTATCAAAGATAATAAACATGTCAGCAGACCATATACCTTCTTTATGGCCTTGAGTTGTTCATTCAACAAATAGCGGCGCTGCTCACCACTAATCTTCTCTTCAATTGCTTTTGCAATAGATTCCTAAATGCAACTCCAGAAAGTTAATGAATGAGAGTCAAAACAATGGACTTCGATACATATATGGAGTCAGAAAATAATTACTGGAGTACCTGGATCTTGCTGATTTCAATTTCTTTCTTCACCAACTCCAGAGTTAGTTTCAAACGTTTATGCACCTACAACAGAATTGCAGAAGGATATGAAGATCCACATCTTACACCATATAAATGTCAGCAGAAAATGTTCATAAGTAAATCACATCAAAACTGTACCCTTGAATTGCAGCAAGTTTGGGTCAAATTTCCATAGCTTCAACAGTATTCCTATAACTACTATCCAAACAGCTTCAAAAAAAAAAAAAAAACAAAAACTCAACTCTTTTTTATTATGTTATTTAACTTTAAGAAAAGAATCTGCTCAGTGATTACAAAATATACCAGACACAATCTGACATGTATTCCTTATAGTAAATCACCTGTGAATCCTCTCTTAGAAACACAACACAGGAAGAATCACCAATGAATCCAATAAATTTGATTGATTAATGAATAGGACATAGATCTTTCATTAATAATAGCAGTAATAATCCTATGGCAACACTATTCCACCAATTATCTAGTTTGAATTTTTTTCAACACTTCCTAGAGTATAAAAAAATGATGTAATCACCAACCAATCAACTAAGAAGAAGAAGAAGAAGAAGAATTAAACATGTCCAGAATTCCAACGAAGGGTAATCAAATACCAAAGAAGTTCTCGTCAGACTGAATTCCTTTTTCACCATTCCATTGTCTTAAAGATTTCATGTACTAAAAGAATTAAACATCAAGTGCATTGCAAGTGACACAAGGATGTTCACCAGACTATAATTCTACTGCTACTTACATCCAGCTCTTCAAGAACTTCTTGGCACTGCAACTTGCTCGCGCCTGATATTGCAGCCCCAAAATCTGCTAACCTTGGAAAGTTAAAGTCACCTACATGCTGCAAATGGTGAGAGGGAAAAGAGAACCTGCTGTAAGAAAATTTGAAAACCCAATTGATCCAATCAATAAACATTGTGACATTTGTATATGAAACTATACTTCTGGAAATTACCGTTGTGCTGCATTACAATCATTACTACATTGCAAAGAGACCATGTGCAGACAATAACAACAAACCAGCACGCATAATTGTATAGAACCCACTTTTGGTTTCAACCTGTTATCGTAAAACTCAAAAGGAAAGCTTACACTGAGTGGAAACCAAGTTACTACTTCATAGATTCACATTTCTGGAAGCAGCAAAAACTAAAAATTGAAAGGAAACTTAGACTTGAGAACCAGATGTAGGATCATCACATGGTAATAAATATTATAAATGAGAACCATGATAATAGAAGGAAGGCTCCCTTGTACAAAAATTGAAAATTTTAGGAGAAAAAGTTTCAGACAGAGACAAGCTTTCCAAGGGCTCTAGTAAAAACCATAACACAATTTGCACAGGAAAGACAGATCACAGAAAATCTTGAGAGAGGAACAAACCTGTGTATATGTTTGAACATGATCTCTCCAAAGTGAACTTGTCTTCAGAACATCTCTCAGGGTTGATATAACCTCAAAAGATGTTGCCTTTATGACATCATCATCCTTGTTATATGGTTTGTCCTGAACAAAAAGAAAAGCAAGAGCATGGATGAGAAGGTGCATGAGTATCATTTGCATGTGTGAACCCTTAACTTTACTTAAACATTCAATCATAAAATTTGGAAAATTCAATACCTTGAGATGATCAACTTTAACAGTTAATGGATCCTCACTGGCCTGTACAAAAGCCAATACTATTTCAGTATAGAGAATTTTGCAGCTAACTGGACATATTAATAGAATAGAATAACATAATGCTTTTTGAAAGTCCAAGCAAAAATAAAATGACAAGTTCATCCACACTCACCATTTCAGTTATCCGAAGTCGCCGATGACCAATAAGGATAACCTGGTCTCCTTGAATGGTTGTTATCTGGAATAGAATGTTAAAGATTAAATGACAAAGGCACATGTAAAATTTTCTTATCGTTGTTTTATTCTGAAGCAGCAACTCTTTGTGGCAAAAGGGGAAAAAAAAATTAGGAACAAAACTTAACACCTGAGCAAGTGTGCCAACTTCATGCAGACGATTATACAAATCCTTTCCCTTAAGATCACCTATATTTTTCTCAGATTCAGAACCAGTTACAACGCTGGGATCAGTGTCTGGCTCATCTTTAAGAAGAAAAGCACCGCAGTATGGGGCTTGCCTTTTTCTGCTTTCTTGTAAAGCTGCCAATAATTTAGGATCCTGCACAAAAATGTCTGCATTGGTAAGAACTAATAGTGAACAATGCAAGTTCAAAGTTTGATCACAACATATCCAGCAGATTGACATGCACAGTGGTATCCTATCAACATAGATATTAGTGAATATGATGTGAAAAGGCATGGACAGACTAACCCTTTTTTTACTCTTTCCTGTCACTCGCATGGCTAACAGACTCCCAGTAATAATGTCAGAAAAATACACAGCAATTTACCAAGAAAACATGCTATACCTTTACATATATTGGCATGTAGAAACCAGGAAAAAGAGGTCTGTGTGGTAATGGCAATGCCAACACCTGCCAAAAGAAAAATCACAAGAGATTAACTCACATGAAAAAAAGAATCAATCAATCTCAGAACATTCACAAAATTAGCCAAAACAGTTTCTATTACACCAATGCAATTCAGCAAGTATAGCTTACTCGTATCCACCCTATCGTTTACTCTTCTTCAAAAACTCAAAACAATAACATAGATATATCACAAATTCCAAAAAGAAAGTAACTTTGGCAAACCAATGCACAATTATAAACCTCAGATACTAAACAGCATAATTACCTCATTAACCACATAAATCAAAAACCCGTTTTTGACACTTCCTAAACCAAAACTTCACACTCCATTTATATTGCTAAACAGTTTCTAAATGGAAAAAAAATTAAAAAATCTCATGTTTAGACTCCAATTCATTACCAAACTAATAAAGCCTCCCTCTCTGACAAGCCAAAACAGTTTCTATAACAACAATACGATTCAACAAGTATAGCTTACTCCTATCTACCCTATTGCATCCTCTTCTTCAAAAACTCAAAACAATCACATAATATCACCACAAATGCCAAAAAGAAAGTAACTTTGGTAAACCAACGCACAATTTTAAACCTGAAAATGCTATACAACATTATCATAATCAAACTCTACTCATCATTAACAAAATGAAAAACCCATTTCAGTCCCTTCCTAAAAAAACTAAATTGAACTCCAAACCCCTAAACAACACATAAAACCCACCATTTTCTTTCACTTTCTCTAACTTCTCCACACTTTCTCGGCATCCAAATAAAACCCCAAAATCATAAAAAGTTCAAAACTTTATTACACTTACCGTTAAATAATCCTCTGGTCTAGGATTAGTAGGTACAATAGCCGACGAATTACTATAATCCGCAGCACCAACTTCAACCTCTGTATCGCTGGCACCACTCCTGACCTCCACCTCAACAAACCCAACTCCGTCGCCGCCATCGCCGGAAGAAGAACCAGAGCAAAAGAAGGCTCCTTGATAAAAACTAAGACTTTTATGGTTCCTCTGAGTAAAACCCGTGAGTGAACTCAGAGACTTTAGAAAGGAACTCGGTTGTGACTCGGTGGTGACTCGGAGACATGGGGATGTTAGGTGGGTTTGGATTTGGCGAGAAGTGGAAGACAGGAGCTTTAGCATTGTCTTGTGTTGTTGGGAGTTTGAGGGAAGTAAAGAGCAGAATCGGAAAATAGTGGGCTTTTTTTTGTTGTTAATTTTGAGTCTCCATTGGAGGAGGAGGAGAAAGTGATAGATGTTTTTGGAGTTTCGTAGGAAGCAAAGCCCTGCATAAACCCGTTTTGAGTTTTGTGTTCCTTGAGGTTATTATTTATATATGGACAGTTTGGTCCTATGATTTAGGTTAGTATGCTTAATCTAAATGCAGTGTTTTTGCCTTCTACTTTAGTTTAATTTGTTTTAGAGGTAGGTATTGCCAAAATCCTCTCAAAGAAGGAGGACATATTAGTACTTGAACCTCAATTATAGGACCAAACTGTCCATCTAGAAATGAAAACTTCAAGGAACACAAAACTTGTTTATGCAGGACTTTGCTTCCTACGAAACTCCAAAAACATCCACTCTTCCTCCTCCTCCTCCTCCAATGGAGACTCAAAATTAACAACAAAAAAGCACACAGTTTTCCTATTCTGCCCTTTACTTCCCTCAAACTCCCAACAACACAAGACAATGCTAAAGCTCCTGTCTTCCACTTCTCGCCAAATCCAAACCCACCTAACATCCCCATGTCTCCGAGTCACCACCGAGTCACAACCGAGTTCCTTTCTAAAGTCTCTGAGTTCACTCACGGGTTTTACTCAGAGGAACCATAAAAGTCTTAGTTTTTATCAAGGAGCCTTCTTTTGCTCTGGTTCTTCTTCCGGCGATGGCGGCGACGGAGGTGGGTTTGCTGAGGTGGAGGTCAGGAGTGGTGCCAGCCAGACAGAGGCTGAAGTTGGTGCTGCGGATGCTAGTGATTCCTCGGCTATTGTGCCTACTAATCCTAGACCAGAGGATTATTTAA
>Ga0325414_1001760_pt1 | contig 21406 bp, 17 predicted proteins | sample PopdelMetagenome_8_FD_206183 | JGI IMG/M metagenome (GOLD analysis project Ga0325414, IMG submission 206183) | Populus deltoides microbial communities from Bellville, Georgia, United States - Leaf-PdKOR-R3 | ecosystem: Host-associated > Plants > Phyllosphere > Phylloplane/Leaf | place: USA... | reverse complement strand
AAAATTTACTTGTGATTCGCTACAAAATATTCTAGCCAGCAGAATTGGGTTCTAGGTTATTTAGACCCAAAAACTCTAAATCATCTGCCTTGTCAGATGGACAGAAAAGACCCTCTGTTTTGGATGGACACCCATCATGTGTCCAATCACAGCCTTCTATGTGGCAGATTTCCTTCCGCAGATTGTGCAAGGGGTGGAATAATTATCATGTTGCCAATATCCTACTTCCCTATCTCTTGACAGGACGTCCAAGAACAATCTGCTATACCCGCACCTGCTATGAATGGTGAGAATTCATTGCCCAGTGTAAATGGTGGCCTCCAGAGTACTAATAAACGAAGAAAGATATCAACTGTGTGGGACAGGTTCGTTAAGCATCGGGGAGAAAATGGGGAAGTATGGGCCACATGCAAGTATTGTAAGAAGAAGTATAGAGCAGAAAGCAAAAGAGGAACTTCAAATTTGCACAAGCACTTAAAAAATTGTTCGCCAAGCAGCCAGGACGAAGCAGAGCATCAAATTTTGGTTGAGACAGGTGACTTGAGTACTAGCGTCATCCAAGGGAATTTTGTCATAGATCAAGAAAGAAGTCGTCTAGACATTGCGACAATGATGATTAAGCATGGATATCCCTTGACTATGGTTCAACATGAGTTTTTTGTGAAGAATTTTCAGCCAGTGTTTAAACTTTATTCAAAAGACGTAGTTGAAGCTGATGTCCTTGCTATTTGCAGACAAGAGAAGGAGAAACTCGTCAATGTTTTTGATAAGCTCTCTTGTCTCTTGAGTTTAACACTTGAATTGTGGTCATCTAATGACAAAATGATGACCTACTGTTGCTTCACCGTGCACTTCATTGACGATGGATGGCAGCTGAAGAAGAAGATTCTTGCTTTCAGGAACTTACGGTACAACTATGACATGGGGACTGTACATGAAGTCTTTAAAAGTGTGCTTACAGAGTGGAGCATCAACAAGAACGTTCGCTTCATATTCCTGGATATAACTCCTCCAAAGGATCACATGATTGGAGAATTAAGAAGTAAGGTTTCTGATCAAGCCCCACCTATCCATGGACCTCTTTTCTGTGTTCCTAGTTATGCCCACATTCTCAGTCTCCTTGTTCAAGATGGATTTTCTGAGATAAGGAGTGTGCTATATAAGATAAGAGAATGTATAGAGTACGTCAGAGGAAGCTCACTTATAAGACAGAAGTTCCAGGAGGCAATTAATAATCGGAGTTTGCTGGACAGGGAAATGCCTACTCTAGATGTTCCCGCGAGATGGGACACCACCTTTCTTATGCTGGAGAGTTCATTGGAATTTATAACAGCTTTTAATCACCTAGAGCAATTGGATGATGATTTCAAAGTGAATCCATCTGCGGAAGAATGGAACAAAGCAACAGCCGTATTTGAGTGCTTGAAAGAGTTCTACAAGTCAACATGCAATTTTCCGACAAGCAGAGATGATTATTTCCTCAGTGTTCGTGATGTTTATAAGAATTTGCAAGGCTGGAAACAGAGCGATTATGTATATGTTCGCGCTATGGCAAATAGAATGAAGGGAAAATTTGACGAGTATTGGGGAGAAGCTAGCTTGGCTTTGGGAATCTCAGCAGTTCTTGACCCGAGCTATAAATTGGACATAATTGAGTATGGCTACCGGCAGATATACGGCAGTGATGCTGACTTGCACTTATCCAGATTCCGTTACGATCTTACATGTGCATACCATAAATATGCAATGGATATCAGCAATCAGGGACCATCTTCTTCTGCCATGGCTGACGTGAGTCGTTGTACATCATCTGTAATTAGTTTCAAAGAGTGGCGCAAGGGTAAGTATGAACGCAACATGGTGCACTCACAATGGAATGAGCTTGATCAGTATCTACAACTGCCGCCACCAGAGAACTTGGATAAGGATGGTAACGTATTAGCTTGGTGGCGAGACAATGCTCAAAATTTTCCAATACTGGGAAAAATGGCTCGTGATTTCTTAGCAATTCCAGTATCAACTGTCATTTCCAAGTCATCAGAGGTTATGAAGATGGCATCAGTCCCTGACTGTGTTCGACCTGAGATAGCTGAGGCTTTGATATGTGGAAAGGATTGGTTGGACAGCCCTAACTGAAAGTAAGTTTTCTTTTTCTTTTTGCTCGATATTTAAGTGCGAGCTATCTGTTTATTTATTTCTTCTTCTTTTTTCTTCAGCAATTGATTCATGTTTGGATCCTCACAGGTAGTTGCTGGCCTTGTCTTTTATTTCCAAGAACAAGATTTTGTCTGCAGAGTGAAAAAATCAGAACGCGCATATAATCTGCAGTCTGCGTGAACATTAAAACTAGGCTGGAAAGTAATTCTGAAATGAAAACAAATAGCAAGTGACGTGATGTTTTTAATTATGAGAAAGAAGGTGATGGTGCATACAGGTAAATAATTTTCAAGTATTCCATGTATAATTTCAAGGCTTAATTACTGAAAATTCAGTGATAATAAAAACCAGCACTTCGATTCTCCCATGTGTTAGTTGCAATCCCGGAGTGATGTATAAAAATGTATTAAAACATTCTAAATCTAGTGGCCTACATATTGTGGAAGATAATTGAGGTAATTTGGGCCAAGAACAAAGCCCAGCTAAAAACATTATGTGACTAGGTACAGATCAATTGTCATTGAGAGTAGACATCCAGCAGCTATAACAAGCTTTCAAGCCCAGATCAAATATTTTAAGTTGTTTATAAAAATATCTCCTACTTGCAAATATTTATTTGTTTTCACCAAAATAATTAATATGTGAAGAAAAAAATTTAGCTAGAATTATACATCAATTTCCTTCATTTCAGACCAGAAAAATTATGTTTGCATTATTTTACCTATGATTATGTTAATCATATTTAAATTAATCTTTTTAATAGTATTTGTATTTATTTTTTTAAAACAAAAATCACAGCGGTGCCCATCAAAGTAAAATAATAATCATAATAATGATCATTATATTATTGTAAATTAATTTTTCAGCCCTTACTAAATAAAATAAAAATATTCGTCTCATAATATCCATATCAAATGTCTTATGATAGCCACTAATTTATTTTAAAGATTCATTAGAACATATATTTGAATATAAATAACATTATTCAAAACTAACAACCTATATTAGATTTATATTTTGAATGGCAGAAGAAGAAAGATGTAGAAATAAAAGGTTAAATTATTTAAAATCATTTTAAATTCTTGGTCAAAGTAATCTAGTCTCTAAACTTTAATTTTCTTATTCAAATATCATAAACTATTTTTTGGTAAAAAAACAAACTTTTTATTTATTCATGTTTTTGTCTCTTATTTTTTTTTTCAAATTACATATTTTTCCTGATACCTATTATGCTTCTAAATTATTACCTGTGATTGAAATTAATAAAAAAAAATCTTCAAAAACAGTTTAGGTAATGAAATTAGAATAATAATAATTAAAGTACCATTTGATCTAAAATCCCGGATAATTTTAACAATTTAGCCAAATTGAAAAGAGAAAAACAGAGGACCATGTGAAAACGTTTCGAAACTTGTATGAAGGTTTTCCTTTCGGTCTTTTTCTCTGGGCGAGAGCAAACCGAGGTAGAGCTCACTTTCCTTATCCAAAAGAACCACACAGAAATGCCAGCAACGTAAACAGGAAACCCCCAAAACCAAAAAGATTGCAGATTTCCTTTCTATCAAAACGAAAATGCCCCTTCTTCTCTCCAATCCTCTCACCTCGCTCTCTTCACTTCCCCCCTTTTCATCTCCAACTTTGGCCTTCATTGCAACACCAGGTACCCACTTCTTTAGATTTGTCTCATGTTTGCAGTTTTTGCTAATATGGGCTGTATCGACGGTGAATTTTATTATTTATGCTTTTCAGCACTTGTTAGTATAAGCTTATTTGATTTCACTTCATGCTCGCTTGGCCGTTTCATCAAACACTTATCACTTGCTTCCTAAGTTCAACCAGTTCTTGGATGCTCGTGCTTTCTATATTATTTCTAGGAAGACTGGTCTTTTCTCTGTTATAACCCCCGATTCAATGTGGGTTTTGCTGAAAATTCCTAAATATTTTATCTTTCTCTTGATTTAGTCTTAAAGGCTCATATCTGAATTTTGTGCTCATGCTTTCTATACTAGTTACCATGAAGTTTGTTTATTTTGCTGCTGTAACCCATAATTGAATCTGGGTTGTGCTTAAAATTACGAAATATTTCATCTTTCACTTTAATTTAGTCTTCAAGACCCATATCTGAATTTTGTGTTATTTTTTAGTTTCCAGGCTGGACGTGAAAGGCTTTGAATTAAAGTTTAAGACTTGGAATGGAGTCCGGTTTCAAAACCCAATTCGTGGAAACAGAATTGGTGCAGTTATTGTGAGAGCTTCTTCGGATATTGATGGAACAGCTCCTACAGAGACAAGTGAGCCTCCTGTAGAAAGTAAAGAGGAGGTTGTAGCAGTTGATAAGTTGCCATTGGAGTCAAAGTTACAGGAGAGAGAAGAACAGAAGATGAAGATGAAATTGGCGAGAAAGATCAGGCTTCGAAGGAATAGGCTTGTTAGGAAGAGGAGGATGAGAAAGAAGGGTCGTTGGCCGCCTTCTAAGATGAAGAAGTTGAAGAATGTCTGAGCGTTACCTCAAGGTTCTGCTTGCAGGTTTAGTGCTGATCCTTTTGGTTCTCATGTAATTCATTTTGATTTTTCTAGTTTCAATATTATTTTATGATCACTTATGTTTTGTTGATTTAAAAGTTGAGAATGTTGAAGAATACAATGTATCTCCAGTTAGTTCTCACAAGTTCAATATTAGATGGTGTAAGAATTGCATTTCTTCGTTCATTTCATTTGCACTTATTGGTCGATTGACGATCCATTCTTGTGAACATATAGCTATCATATTAGACAGAGTTTAGTCTGTGAGAGAGTTGGATGGAGGAGTACGCAATGCGAACCAGTGAATGATGCTTGGGATGGGGAGTTTATTTAGTTTCCTGTGTTGTAAGTATCATGGGAGGCCCTGCCTAAGTTTCCAACAGTAATGGTCCGAGGAAAATTGGATTCTTGCTGAGCAAAGCACTTAATTCTTACTGTTCCATCAAATATTTAAATAAATGAAATTCATCATCATTTCACTGTTTAGTAATGAAGACCTTGGAGCTGTAAACAAGTGAACATGTATGGTTGTGGTAATAATAAAGAGACTTGTTGCTTTCCATCTCGTTATGATAACCCACCCTTCTGAACGTATGAAACGTTGAAGAGTTTAAGCAAAATAGAGAAAGGGATACTTGGGTTTGCAGGGATGATTTGAATATTAAAAGATGCAATTTTAAAGTCCTATGACCTGGAGCAGAACCTCAACACGGGAAATTAGAAATGTGGATTCTCCAGATTTTAATGTTTAATATTTGTATTAAGAAAAATAAGGTAACCTTCTGACTGTAGGTTATTATTATTAAAGAATGAATTCAGCTCGTTAGTTTAAACTGTGAAATGCGATTCTTAATATATGATATGTGGTGCGAGGGGTTTGGCCACATGTTGTTTTCATTCAAGAACTAGTTTAGCAAAAGGCAGGGATTGTCTTAAGATGATCTGGGAATACTATATGATGAATGCTGTGCTACAACAGCCATGGCATTGGCTTTCTGATTTTGGAGGACTGGAAATTGATAACAGTTATGTTGCTGCTGTTGTTACTGTTTCTTTTTTCCTCTCGTGTTCCGTTGACATATTCAATCCAGGCCCAGCAAATGTTAACAGGATGGACCATGAAGCATACTAAATTTTCTCTCCCATCAATCTAAGCTACCAGCATCAAACATACTGGATCGCGCTTAAATCCTCTTAAAACATAGGTTGGACAATAGTAAGCAAGGCTTTTGCACACCGGTGGGGTGATTAATTAGATCTTCTTTTATGGAGAAACCTGATGTAAACTAGGCGTTCTCACACTCCTCTTGTCTCGTGAGAGTATGTCTTTGCTAGTGATAACATGAAAAGAAAATGATGAACAAGAATCAGTTATTGTTTCGGGATAGAAGAGGTAATGATAGTTGGATAAAAATAAACATGTTTTTTTTATACAATAACAAACACATGCCCACATTAAACAAGAAAAGAGTGGTATTGTCAAGTAAATAATCAAAATAAATATTCTTATTTATTTTCTTAAAAGATAAAAGGAAAAAAATCAAGGAATTAAATGAATTAAGAGATGATTTAAGTATTTTGTATAATTTGTTTTATTCTATTTATTTTTCTTGTTGTATGGTGATATAAACTCTACATATAACATATAAACACACACATATACTCTAGCTGAATACAATGCCCACATTAAACAAGAAAAGAGTGATACCACCGAATACACAGCACAAATCCAATGTGTAAAATATTTCTAGCTGCATTTTATAATAACAGTAGAATTACTTAAAATAGCAACCCCCCACAAAAAAAAAACACTAGAAATGGGAGTATTTTTTTTAAAAGAGGACTTGCGAAGGACTCTCCAGCCAATCCCTCCCACATATTAAAGCCTCTACAATTTCAGGACGTACGTGATTAAAGGTTGAGTTCATCTTCACTGCTTCTTCAGCTGCAGAAGATTTTGAAACAATAGTTGATACAGGAATTGCAAAGAAATCACGAGCCATTCTTCCGAGTATTGGGAATTTTGGAGCATTGGCATGCCACCATTCCAAGACATTATAATCCTTACTCAAGTTTTCTGGAGGTTGCTCTAAATACTGATCAAGTTCAACCTTCTGCGAATCCAGCGAATTGCTTTCATATTTACGCTTCTGCCATGCCCTGAATCCTTGAAGCATATCTTCAGAAGTTGGATTAAATGATGTGCAGCAATTCACATCAGCAAGAGTGGAAGTGGATGCTGCCGGATTACTGGAGTCACTAGAATATCTATGGTACACCCTTTTAAGATCGTTATGGAGTCTTGGCAAGAATAAGTTTGCATCACTGCCATAAATCTGGCTGTAGCCGTACTCCACAACATCAAGTTTAAAGCATGGGTTGAGAATTGTTAAGATTCCCAAAGCCAAGCAAAACTTGGTCCAAAACTCATCAAACCTCACCAGCATTCTATCTGCCATCGAGCGAACAAATGCATGTTGGCTCCTCTTCCATTGTATCAAATTCTTATAGACACCACAAACGTTCAGGAAATACAATTCTACGCCTGTAGAAGCATTGCTTGCGGACTCATGCAATATCAACACTTTCAAGCAGTCCAGTATGATCGTTGATATGCTCCACTCTTCCACGGATGGATTCACTCTGAATTCGCTGTCAGTTTGTTCAAGGTAAGCAAAGGCATTTCTTAAGTCTAATGCATTCTCGAGCATCGAAAAGGTGGTATCCCATCTTGTAGGAACATCTAGAGAAGCCTTGTTCTTGTCTTGCAACTTCAGTTGATTGATTGCCTTCTGAAACATTTCTCTTCTATCTTGTGTTCCATTGACATATGCAATAGATTCTCTAATCTTACAAAGAACACTCTTTATCTCGAAAAGTCCATCTTGAATAAGAAGATGAACAATTTGTGCATAAGAAGATAAAAAACATTCATCCCCATTGAGAAGTGAGTCTTGGTCAGAAAGCTTACTTTTTAATTCTCCAATCATCTGATCATTTGGAGGAGCAATATTTAACCATATGAAATTCAAATTCTTGCCAATGCCCCACTCTATAAGCACACTTCTAATGATTTCTTGTATAGTTTCTGCATCGTAATTGCCCTGTAGATTCCTGAAAGCAAGAATCTTCTTCTTCTGCTTCCATTCATCATCAATGAAATGCAAGGTCAAGCAACAGTATGTCATCTTTCTGTCGTCAGACGACAGCAATTCAATTGTTAAACAGAACAGACAAGAGAGGTTATTGAAACATCTGATGAGCTTCTCCTTCTCTTGTCTATAAATAGCAAGAACATCAGCTTCAACCATGTCTTTCGAATGAAGTTGAAACGTTGGCTGCAAATTCTTCACAAAAGTTTCGAAAAACTCATGCTGAACCATATCCAGTGGATATCCATGCTTAATCATCATTCTTGCGATGTTTAGATGACTTCTTTCTTGATCGAACACAAAATTTCTTTGGATGGAACTTATTAAATCATCAGATTCAACCAGAGGTGATGATTGTTGTTCTGCTCCTCCATGTCTCTTGGACAAACATTTTTGTAAATGTTTATGTAAATTTGAAGTTCCCCTCGTGCTTTCAGCACGATACCGCTTATTACAATATTTACATGTAGCCCATGCTTCACCATATTTTCCTTCATGCTTCTTAAATCCCTCCCACACACTGGATACCTTTCGTTTTTTGTTAATAACCATGTCTCGGTTGGCATTGCCATTGCTAGGCAACTCTCTTTCAGCATTTATACCAGGAGTAGCCATTGCATATTGTTGTCTGACTTCCTGTCAGGAGATTGACAAGAAGGATAATTAACCACATGAAGCATGAAGCTATTTATAGCCAAAAATACAATGATATAGACTCAGTTAAGACAATCACCTGTTCAAGAGTCTGATGTGTTTCCATCCCATCACTGGTCTGGTTAGATATGTCTAGTTCCATGATTTCATTTATGCTTGGCATACCATCTGATAGTACCATTTGAGAGCTCCTAGAAACAGCTGCTGGTGGGATGCTAGAGACACCTACCTCCCCAAGCATTGCTCTGGAGCCATTAAGCTTATTTGTTTCCATACACCAAAGTTTCCACAAATTACCGCATTTCTTCTGCAAGGTGCATAGGAGTCCATTTATTGAAAGATGTTGTTCTGAACTTTCTTTCAAGTGAGGAGGGAGAAAAAATTCTACTACGTAATCGTTGATGCTGGTGCTGGTATAGGTGCTTGTGAGCTTGATTGCAACAGCAGCATGAAGGAAATACTTGTGTGCATAGTCAACGAATGGATAATCGACCGCATCCAGCAGAGAAATATGAGGAACAAAATACAGATTCGATTGAAGTGCTTTACCAGCAATACCTTGCCCTTCCTTAATATAGCACTCCACATATCCATCAACAAATCTGTTCTTCCAGCAACTGTTTACATAGCAAGCCATATCCTCAATCTGTAGAATACGTTTCCCATTTGAATTTGCATTACCCTCCCCACCATGGGAAATCCATGTCAATGCCAGTGGAAACTTATGTACATGACATACATATTCCAATATGTCATATAGATTAGCTGAAGCACCTATTTGATCCATCAAAAAGCCCTGAAAGAATAGTACAAGAATTCTAATATTATAGCAGTAATTAACAACAGCAGAAGCAGCAGATTTCAATGTATGAGATTAACTAAATTAAGTCTCACAAATTAATGTAGAACTGTCACCAATTTTCCATCAATGAATGTCTATATTTTAACAGCACAATATGTAACAGAAATCAAATTAGGTTACTGATGCGGATCTTCACCAATTTTGTTTAAAGAAACCACAGGACGATGGAGGATTCATTCCATCAAAAAACAAGAAGATTCAAACTGAAACTGCAAACTAGAGGAAAGTAATTGGAAACTTAGAAAGCTACCCTTGGAGACCACATACTGTCTTCCCTATCATCTGCTTGTTCACCCACAGACTCAGAAGAAGTCATCAAGTCAGACTTCTCAGCTAGAGGGAACATAGTTACATCTTGTAATGTCATAGAACCTGTCAAAGAGATTACCAGTTGTCCACATTTCATAAAACCACAAACTTATGAGCATAAACATCGGTATGGGGATAACATAACAGAAAGGAAAAGAATGGAATAAGGTAATTCACCATCACTGAACTGAGATGGGTCAGAGTGTTTCCAAACCGAGGTGACAACAAGTGGGCAATTGTGCCGATATAGCATAGGATGTCCATCCTTCTCTTGTATTCTGTATTTCAACTGGAGAGTATGTCTATCGTTCTTCCACCACTGTTGCATTGGATGAAACCCAGCATGCAATAGCCGCTCTTGCCATTGATACAATGACTCATGCCGCTCGACCCTGTCAATGCCCTCACATGCCACCACGTTCCCAATTTGCCGTCTGAAATTCCTCTTCCACAACTCCATGCCATCCACATCGCGGTAGAAGTTGTCCTCCTCTAGTGAGTGAAAAATAGTGGAGTAGTATTGAAATGACTTGACAAACCGGTCCATGAAATCAGACCCGTTATGATTGGCTTCCTGCTCGACAATTATCATGATGTCTGGTTTCAAATCCTTCACCTTTGAGAGCACCTGCTCAAGGGCACCTTCCTGTGAAAGCAACTTGTGAAGTGAAAACGACCATCTCACGACTAGCATCTCATCCTCCCTTGTCCTTCTGATCTTAGACACACAACATTCAATGATTTCTTTCGCATTATTGGCCACCACTTGTCTCAACTCAAAATCAACCCTGAGCCGTTCAGCAGCTCGAGTGAGTTTGCTGCGTATTTGTTGTAGGTAGTCAAAATTCCTTGACAGTTTCGGCACGATGCTGGTCAACCGAAAAGATGGCAGGCCACCAGGCTGATTCGCAAGATCTCGCATCAAATCATGCCACAAAGAGGTGTATAGCATGACTGAGAAATCAATAACATGGAGTGGTTTATTTCCAGTGCGAAAGGCATGGATGGCATGCGTGGTGGTGAAGTAAGAAAACCAGTAGAAAGGATAAAATACATAATTGTAGAAGTCCTCTAGATTTGAGGAAGGTACTAACGGCAAAGGATATCGAGGATGCAGTCCATTGACTCGCCGGACTAAAGCCTCTGCAAAGTTTTTCACAACCTTCCTTGTTGCTGTGTTGGGTTCTGTAGAAACTAGATATCTGATTTCCTCCAGAAGTGACTCTGCAAGATCCAGATTACCACCTTCAATTGCCTTGGCACTCTCCATCAATTTATTGAAGAGAAGATTGGCCATTGTAAGCAACAAAATCTGATGAGCTGAATCAAATGTTTTGTTTTCTCGGAAGTAAAATAATATTAAAAGACGCCAATGGCATCCCAGCTGCTTCCTCGATGCTGGTAAATGTCTTCATGCAACTGGCAGTCCTTTGACTTTATTTCCATGAATTGAAATAAGAAAAATTCAGTAACGATAAAAAAAACTTAATGCTTCCAAGCTCTAAAATCACAGAACTAAACTATAAAAAAAACTCTTAAGTTAAAAGAAACTTTTGAATCTAATTTAGGCATAATCTCGTTAGATATCAGTGTGCTGACCTCATAAGCAACCCAGCTCTATCCAATGATAAACTCGTTTAAATCGTCCAAACTTTCTCCAAATCAAGATTTATACAATAAACGACGACTGCATCATAAGGATGTGTTTACTCTCTAGAGATCAGAACTTGATCTTGAATGACAACATCGACAGTGCAGAAATCACTATTTTATTTGTCTTTCAACAGTGATATCGAAATCGTGTATATATATATAATATATAGAAATCACCTTAATTTATCAGGGATTGACAGGCAGTCATTGACTTTACTTCCAAGAAATGAAGTATAAAAAGTCCTCCTTGAGAGGCATTTTTAATCAGAACTTGATCTTGAATGACAACATAAACAGTGCAGAAATCACAATTTTACTTGTTCTTTTAGCAGTGATGTTGAATCATATAATTCTTTTTTTCTGTAGCAGTACTTGTTACACTATGGGATAGGAAAAGTCTTGCTTCCACTTCATTGCAATTGACAATTGACAACTGAGCTAACCCCAACAGCAAATGGCTATGCAGAAATCATAATTTACAATGTCCCAAGACTGTTCCAGGAAAACAACAATCATGCACAGGTTGTTCCAAAATTGGGTTTAACTTGAAAACAAAAAAATATTAAGCCAAAATCACCACAGGTAAAGAAAAATCAAGTTGGTGGACCTTCTATGGTAAATGTTCCTCTAATTTCTTATCGGACTCCCTTTTGTGATCTCCCATTCTTTCCTACAAACAAGTATTTTCAAAATTTGGTAACAGAAAAAAATTTAGCTAGTATTTGTTTGGCATCGAGGTTGAATCTACTTTTCATTCAAATTTAATTTTTTTACTTTGTTTTAATATATTTTCAAATAAAAAATATTTTTTACAAAATAATCGATGAAAATACCATGTAAAGAAGCTGAATTGGTCAGAGACGTGAAGAGCCATTTTTCTACTACTTTCTATTTCTTCACGCAACCAGTTATAACAATTGAACAGCTCTCATTGTCATTGCAGCATAACAAGAAATCTCCATTCTTCCAAGTTATAACCAAAATGTCCCTCCAAATTTGAGTCCACCAGGCCGCCAACATACAACTTTTAACCAAGTTAATGTCAAAATAGTATAGAGTGAACAATATGGTCCGGCACTTTCACCATTGTCAAGCCTCGGAAAGAAAATAAGAGGACAGACAAAACTGATATATTGATTAGTAAATTCAAGTTTACAAATTGTGAACTAAGTACAAGAACCTTTGAGGAAAAAGAAAGAAAAGAAGAAACCTAAGCAACAGAGCTTAATTAGTGTTAAAAATAATCCTATAAAAAACTAACATGAAAAATCACTACTCTAGTCAGGAAATAGGTCCAGACTTCATGGCCATAAGCTCATTAACCTGATCATCTTCATATAGAGTTCTTCCGTTTGCAATGCTTGGAAGTTAGCAAACCATGCAATTGGGCTCATTCTTCAAGTGCTGGATGAAGCCAGCATCCATAACGGGACCGCTCTCACTTCTGGCGGTACTGCATTGTCAGAAGTTGCCGTGTTCTCGCAAACAACGGCAGCAGGGAAATTAAAACCCTTCATCGCCATTGCAGCTATTGCAAGAGAGCCATCTGTTGATTTTCATCAATCATAAACCCAAAGTTATTGGAAGAATCTTCAGTAGAGCTGCAAACTCCAAGCCCCATGATCTTCTGATTTTCGATGGTGTGTGATTCTTCTGTTGGAAAGCTATGATACCAATGGTTGAAAAGCTCTGATATCATTAATTGTTGAAAAGACTAAACAATCAATTATTTAACATCGCAAGCTTTTATTCATGACATTCAACACTCTTAAAATTTTGAATACTTTGAAAATTATAACATTTAATTATCATAATCTAATAAGAATTCTAACTAACTAATTAAATAAAGATTTTAATTAACTAGTATAACACAAATCCTCTTTGTCAATGATTCTACTTACACTAGAATTTTAATTAATACTTAACATCTTCATTGCCCGCCATTATTGGTTCAGTGCTGATGATTGGATCCTCGTTGAAACTCTGAACAATATTCAGATCATTGAAAGGTAGCTTCCGATAGACCCATCAACTCATAATCCTCGACTGAAATAGGTTTTTCCTCATGATTGCCACTAAAACATGCAAGAGCCATCTGTTGATGTTCATTGATCATTGGTTCTTGAATGAAGTTTCCAAGCCCAGGCTCGAATTGCAATCCGACAGGTTCACCGTTGACGAATGATATCTTATCATCAAAAGAATATTCAGTAGAGAAACCTCCATCATTCTCCCATGCAACAGAAGCCGCCTCAAGCCACATCTCCTGATTTGCAGTAATCTGCTGCGGTTCTTGAGCTTGTGACAGATCAGGTCCCGAGTTGACGGTCGCGGATGCCCCAAGCTCCATTGAAACTGTTGCAGCCTCAAGCCACGTGTCCTGATTCTGGATAATCTGCTGGGGTTCCAGAGCTGGTGACCTTGTAGGTATAGAGTTGATCACTATGCTTTGCATGATCTTGAGTATGTCATCATCTTCAGCAACTTCAAAAACTTCTGCATTGATGTGTTTCCTTTTTCTTGAGGTTGGTTCCTTATTATTTGAAGAACCACGTTCACTCTTCTTGAGCTGAGAGATCACAATATTTTCAGAAATAGATTCCGAACCATACTCCAACAGTATCCAACCATCCTTGACTGGTTTTCCATGTTTGTGGTATCGAAATCTTTTCTTCGTTCCAATAACAACTCCTTCACTGGATTTTACTTCCTTGCCACCATCACCATGCCAGGTACCGCCATGAGTACCGACACTTCTATTCATATTCTTAATACCATTGGTTGTTTTCTTATGTAACGTTGTAAGAAAATAAAGCCCATTGTCACCAAACTTGTGACCCTGAAATTTGTTGAATATTTCCCAGGGTTCTTCTTCACCATAAAGATCGTAGTCCTTGATCAAGGTGGCATCTTCTCCATGAAATCTTCCATGAATCTTGTTGTATAGATAATAGTTGATCAGTTCTTCTTCAGTGGGGAAGAACTTGAATCCAGGAGGTGGGCGAGGAAGACCGTTTTGCATTGTGCAACACAAGAATATGATTAGGGTTACGATATTGATCAATGATAAAGAGAGCTGCTGCTAGGGTTTTTTTTTCATCAGGAGAGATCAACTGGTTTATATATAGGGAGAGAGCCAAGGAATCAGTTTAGTGTTTGGTTTAATTCGGATTATTACAGATATACTGCGGATTATCCAATTAAATATAAGTTGTCTAATATATATTAATTAATATTTTTAGGGTAAATTCCAAAACACGGGTGGATTGTTTAAACGGTTGCAACGATATGCATGGTGGAAGAAGACAATGTGAATGGTAACGGTTGCAACGATATGGTGGTTAAAGTAGTTGATGTTGCTTCCATTCCTATAGGCTTCCTCTTCTCCCTCAACAACAATGCTAGCTTTCCGCAGGTTTCCCCGCCATCATCGGTACATATCTGATTAATATTTTCTAAATATATCTATATTAGTTTTAAATATTCCATATACATAATAGCAATTTTTTAAAAAATATATATATAATATACGAAAATCTTAATAATTCTAGTTAATATTAGTCTTATAAGATATTAATTAGAAATATTTATAAACAATGTTTTAATACAATAAAAATCATCATAAGTATATCATATTTTCATATTTATAACCACCCTAATAGGTGAAGAGGAAAGTGAGTTAGAGGAAGAAAAAGGTTGTTTTTCTCCTATTTTCTATTTCTCAAATAAAACTAGAAAAAATTAATTAAAACAATTTAATATTCAAGAGTGAAACAGAAAAAATTAATTAAAATAAAGCAAAAAAAATCTATGTCAATCCAGATAAATTCATTAATCATATGATTACCGGCATAAGATTGGAATAAACTCATGGAGAAAAAAGCAAAAAATTAATAAAAAAATCACAAAATCAATAAATCAAATATTCAATAATAAAATTTTAAAAAAATTAATTTTATAAAAAGACTTAAAAAAACTAAAGTCAACCTATACTAAAATTCAAAACTCATGACTCTAATCATGAGTTTAGGACCAATCTTATAGAAGATAAATCCTAAAAAAACAACTAAATAAAATTGTATATTAATAAAATGGTAAATGATGAAACCGAGGGAAAAACATAATAAAAAAATAAATAGTAATTAGAAAAATAAAAATTAAATTTGATACAAAAATATTTTGAAATTTAATTATGAGGGACATTGAAAATAAAATTTAATTAGCAAAGGGATAAAAAATTATTTATGAAAATATGAACCTAATAGTCTTTGTTTGCTTTACTATATCACTAAATCTATTCTCATAACATTAAAAAAAAAATTTCGTTGATATGATTATATAACCATAATATCCAAAAATTCTAAAACACAAATAAACTATATTTAAAACGTAAAAAAAAGTAAAGGTAAGCATAGGTTGGTCCGTATTGACATGGTAATAGGTGCGAGTTCTCATAATATTTATTTATTTATTTATATTATTATATTTTTTTATTCATCTAATTTATTAATTACAACATTAAAATGCATAATTATTAAATTTGGACCGCCCATTTGATTAATCTAGAAAACCTAATATGAGTTGAATTTTTAATTAAACCAAATAATATATTAACCAGGATAAAAACCCAATTCAAATTTGGTCATGATTGATATCATATAAAAAAACAAATAAAGTACTATCCTTTAAATAATAAAGGTTAACCAAATAATCTCAATGAACCAGACTTTTTTTAAATTAAATTAGTGTTTTTAAATTAATTTTAATAAACTAATAAAAAATTGAAAAAATATAATTTTAACCGTGCATTTAATATTAAACACATAAATATATGGGTCATCAAATAAACAAGGCCTAATACATCTAAGCCCAGTAAAATCCGATAATTTGCAGCCCATCTAAAGCCTGCCTCTTTCCATATCTCCTTGCACCCAATAAATAAACTTCTCCCGCAGATTTCTTGCTCAACACCCCAAGCTCGCTCGGCTCATCTTCTTTTTCTGCTCTTCTCCTCTGCTCTTCCCCACACATCAATCAATCATTATCATGTCGGCGATGGTACTAGACCCGAAACCCGCCCCAGCCACGGAGCCAAGATCCGACCTTGTACTGGACCCATCAACCATACCCATCGAAGACGACGATCTTTACAGTCGCTTAAAGTCTCTCCAAAGGCAGCTCGAATTCATCGAAATTCAAGAAGAGTATGTGAAAGATGAACAGAAGAATTTAAAGCGAGAACTCCTCCGTGCGCAGGAAGAGGTGAAGCGGATCCAGTCGGTGCCGCTTGTAATCGGGCAGTTTATGGAGATGGTGGATCAGAATAATGGGATTGTTGGGTCTACTACGGGTTCGAATTATTATGTCAGGATTTTGAGTACGATTAATAGAGAGTTGTTGAAGCCGTCGGCTTCTGTGGCGTTGCATCGTCACTCTAATGCTCTCGTTGATGTTCTGCCGCCGGAGGCTGATTCTAGTATTTCTCTGCTTAGTCAGAGTGAGAAACCTGATGTTACTTATAATGTAAGTGATAAACTTTTGATTTGTGGGTTTTTGAATTTGGGGTGTTTATAATTTGTAACTTGGTGATTTGACTAGCTAGGGTTTGGTAATTTGGGGTTAAGGGTTTTTATGGTTTGCTAGGGTGGGAAAGATTGTGTTTTGATGTAAGGTTCAATTTTTGAAATTAGGGTTTTTTGGGGCATTTCGATTGGTAAATTGGTGATTGATTGAATTGGTTTTTTTTTTAATTTGGGTTTGTAAATTTGGTTTAAGAGTTTCAATATTTACCTAAGTTGATATTAGTTACTCAATAAAGTAAGCTTCAATAAATCTGGTTTAGGAATTTTCTTTTGGTTGGGATTTGGGTTTTTTAAGTTGCTAATTAGGTGTTTGAGTAGCTAGGGGTTCTTTAATCAGGGTTATGAAAAATTGGGGTTTTGTATATTGGTTCTGTTTTTTGAATTACAGTTTGCTGTATACTCAAATTGCTGATTGATTAACTAGGGGTTTGAATTTTACAATTTCTAAAAATAGTCTTATTTAGGGTTTATTTTGTAGTTTTTTTCTTGGTTCGGTACCCTTGTGGATAAATTGTTTTCACGTGAACACTGCTGTTGCTAAATATATGGGTTTTCTGAAAAGAAGTCAGATTTTGTTCTTTGTGAGTTTTTGTAGTTGGAGCCTGATTATTGTTTTCTCTCTTAGGCCGTAATTTTGTTTTGATGGGGGCTTCTTTAAGTTTTTTTATTTGTAATTGTTGGTTTGAGATTTTTTTAACTACTGGAATCTAGAGAACTGTGTATGTTTTGATTTCTAGTTCTTGCACTAATGATCAAGTGACATAGGGCCACAAGCTGCAATATTCATTACTTTGTGTCATTTAGTTTCTCATTTGAGTTCAAGAATCTAATCTCAACTGACACATGTTTCCTATTCTTCTATGATATTGCCAGGACATTGGAGGATGTGACATTCAAAAGCAGGAAATTCGCGAGGCAGTTGAGTTGCCACTAACTCACCATGAGCTGTACAAACAAATTGGTATCGACCCGCCTCGTGGTGTCTTGCTCTATGGTCCTCCTGGAACTGGAAAAACTATGCTTGCCAAGGCCGTTGCTAATCATACAACAGCGGCCTTTATTAGAGTTGTTGGCTCTGAGTTTGTTCAGAAGTATCTGGGCGAGGTATGTTTTGCATGTCCCAGTGGTGTTAAATTATTTGAGTTATCATTAACAGTTTCATTTATTTGCATGTTTTAGCTCTTCTTACGAAAGTTCTTAGAATCTGAAATTAGTTGTCTATTCCCTGATAAAGATAGAATCATGTAATTCATTCCTCTATAAATCCACCTGATAATCTTTTCTTGTCTCATGTGATATCCATCTGAGGAATTAAAAGCAGAATCATTGTTTTGAGAAGTCTCTTGACATTTGGTAGCTTTACTTTGTGGACATACTTGACTGGTGATGATTGCCTACATTTGCACCCCCATTATAATGTCTTTTCCCTTCTTTTATTCCAGGGTCCCCGCATGGTTCGTGATGTTTTTCGTCTTGCTAAAGAGAATGCCCCAGCAATTATTTTTATTGATGAGGTAGATGCTATTGCTACTGCTAGGTTTGACGCTCAAACTGGAGCTGATAGAGAAGTTCAGCGTATTCTGATGGAGCTCCTGAATCAGGTATGTGTGATGAAAATCTTTACATAATTCACAATAAAAAAAAAAAATGTCTGACTTGCAAAGTTGTGTTTTTATACTTAAAAGGGTTTTTTGTTCCAACCATAAATAGCTTCATTATGATGCACGTGTTATGTTGGTTGCCTTAGTGATCAGTTATCTACTTTTGTTGATGATTGAATTCTGCTATAGATGGATGGGTTTGATCAGACAGTAAATGTCAAGGTCATAATGGCAACTAATCGGGCTGACACTCTGGACCCTGCACTTCTACGTCCTGGAAGACTTGACCGGAAAATTGAATTTCCTTTGCCTGATAGACGGCAGAAGAGGCTTGTTTTCCAGGTAATTTCCTTGTATGTTTCAAATGGCAATATGTTATTTCTCATATTTTATAAGATTGATGGATTCATCCTCTTTGAACATCTTCTTATGTTCTGACATTATTGTTTCACAGCATCTTATCTCACAATGTATTGGCATTCTGGATTCAGTGGAATTTACTTTGAGTTGGTTTGTTTTTGTGCAGGTTTGCACTGCAAAAATGAATTTAAGTGATGAGGTGGACTTGGAGGATTATGTGTCTCGACCCGATAAAATTAGCGCTGCTGAGGTTGGTTGCTTTTGCAATTTTTTGTTAGCAGTTGGTTTTTCAAACCTGCATTTTCTTTATGCATTTTGCATATTTTCTTTCACCTGATTTCTTCAGAGCTACTCCCCTATGGAGATCTTATAATCATTGAGGTTCTGGTTTATTTGGGAAGGAAAACAAAGGCTTGTAGGAATCAGAGGTTGGATATAAAGTTAAAGCTATATATTATGGTTTTGTTTGTCACAGATAAGGTCATAAAGTTCAGTAGATGTCTTTAGTGGTTCTTTAAGGTCAAGCTAATTAATTTCTTATAAGATGCTTTTTATTAGGGATAATGTGGGTAACTAGACTTCATAGAACTCTTGCATTATGTAGTGATACTACCAGAATATTGCATTACAAGGAATGTGATGTAGCAAATTTTTGGGATTAGGTTATGCATCCCATACATTGTGGATAATTGTGGATATGCATTTGGTATTTTATGAACTTTTCAATTTTTGGCCTGTTCTTCTCCCTTGGTCCCTTAGCTTGTGTATGGAGGTTTTCAACTGTGAAATAAGGTGGATATTAGAAATGAGAGAGGTTTAGATTGTTAATGGGAAGAGGGGTTCAAAAGCAATTCCCCCTCCCCATACCTGTCTATGCTAATTTTGGCTCTGACTAAATTTCTTATTATCACCTGCAATTGAATGGCTGTTTACAGATTCAAGCTATTTGCCAAGAAGCAGGCATGCATGCAGTTCGCAAGAACAGGTATGTCATACTTCCTAAGGACTTTGAGAAAGGCTACCGAACCAATGTGAAGAAGCCTGACACTGACTTTGAGTTCTACAAGTGAGATCTGGAAGCACGCACATCATTTATCATACAACTCGTTGCTCATGTTGGTGAAGTTATGTAGGCAACAAACAATCTGCTTACCTTTTGATTTTGTTCTGTAAGATATTGAGAAGATTACATTATGTAGTCTGGTTTTATATGCATTTGGAGTCATTTTCTCGTTTCAACTCGATATATTTTCTGTTTTACATTCGTGTTTAGATGATTTATGAAGCTGGACATTATCACTTCTCTCGCAATTTGTTAGGGGTTTGACTGTTTGCCAATCGTAGCATATGAATGGTAGACATGCTATGTTTCTTTAAGAATGCCATCTCCTCGACAAGTGAATGTGTAAAGGAAAAGAACTGTTAGTGATGTGGCCTAGAAATGTGGATCAGCCAGGATAGGGTTGCTGGTTAACTCTAATAATAGGCGATTAGATTGCTTGATCAACTGAAGGATGGAAAAAGATGTATCTAAACAAGGCGAACTAGGTGTTTAGGCAGTTGTAGCCCGTTGTTTGGAAGGTAGAAATCCAGTTTTCTGTGTCAGAGCTGCCATGCATGTGAACCCTGCCTTCAGGGTTTCTCAGGTCACATATTTTCCGGCACTCGCAACTTCGTACTCTGCTTCTGTCCTTACTTTTCATAGGTATTTTTTAAAAGGGTAGCATTAGTGATCAGGATGCAGTCAGCTACCTAGTTTTGTCTCCATCATCAAAACTAGAAAATGCTGCCGTAGATTACATATTAATGATTCTTGCTATCAGTTTAGCAGCAGGGCCCTAGCTTGAAATCAACATGACTTGTTTACGGGCTGGGCTTCTTGATGAAGTGCCCAATTCTGAGATAGGGATGAAAAAGTTTCAAAGTATGAAACCATACGTCTCCGTTTCATATCTGTAAAACTACTAACTAAGAGGTAAGGGTCATGAATTTAATTTAGTTGGATGCATCGAGAAAGATCGTTCAAATAAAATAATTAGTTAATCTAAAAATATTTTATTCTGTTGAGAAACAATTTAGTCTTGTGAGTCCAACACGCCAATTAGCTATTTACTAAAAGAACATCGCCTTGTATTGTTCATTTTCTTGTACCTCTGTGTGCCTGGCTCGTCCTTTTCTTTTCTTTTTTCCTAAGAAAATACATGATTTGGCTATTGTTTTTTTTTTTTAATTTTCTTTTACATTGTTACATATGCCTAATAATTTATTTTTGTTTGTGTTAAATTATATTCGCATTGTAAAAAAAAAAAAAAAACTTATCATTATATTGGTGCCTGTGATGTCAAAAACCTTTTTTTTTTTGTGAAAAATTATAGATTAGACCATGTGATTTTTTACTTTTTCATTTTTACTATTTGTTTTTTATGGGTTTCACTTTTCACTATTAAAATTTTATTTGCTTTATGTTTCATTTCCTAGACTTTAAGGGAAAGGATAGTGCTTAAAAAAAAGATAGAGAAAATAGTTGATATGTTATATTTTGACATCCAAAAA
>Ga0325414_1001759_pt1 | contig 21408 bp, 14 predicted proteins | sample PopdelMetagenome_8_FD_206183 | JGI IMG/M metagenome (GOLD analysis project Ga0325414, IMG submission 206183) | Populus deltoides microbial communities from Bellville, Georgia, United States - Leaf-PdKOR-R3 | ecosystem: Host-associated > Plants > Phyllosphere > Phylloplane/Leaf | place: USA... | reverse complement strand
TATTATTATTATTATTATTATTATTATTATTATTATTATTATTATTATTATTTTCAGTAGCATGAGCACTGTATAAAATTTTATTTTCTTCCTTTTTTTTCATTTGCGAAAATAAAAGGAATTATTTTCAGTTTTCCACTAAAAAGAAAAACTAAAAAGAAAAAATTAGGGTTCCAAAATTGAGAGCTTAATTATTATAATAATCATAATAAAGGTGACAAAAAGCTGATCAGTTCATGTGGATTTAGCTAACACATCGAAAAGAAAACATTCGAATTGGTCGATTGTATCTTTCTTCGAATTGCGTTCAAGACCGATTATTTATTTATTAAAATCGAATTCTCTCTTAGAATAATACCGATAATTAAATAAATAAAATAGCACAGAATAAAAATAACAGAGAAGTAAGCACCTGGAGGATATATGAAGCCCTTATTGGTGTTGGTGGTGTTTTACGGTGAGGCGGAGACAGGCGGGGGAGGAGAGGAGAGAGAGAGGAGAGAGAGAGGTGAGGTCGGCTCAAGCGAGGCGTGTTGGACACCAGAGAACAGAACCAGATACACATGACTTTCATCTTTTCCAGATTCCTTACAAACTGCGTATTTATTTACAAGCGTTTCATGCATATTATTGTAAAAATTTAAGTTAATTATCAGAACCTAGTCTCTGTATTTTTATAAAGCTAACAAATTAATCTCTCAAGTTTTCAGAATAATTAACTGATCCTCTAATCACATTTCACTGTCAAAAACTAACGAACTATTGGTGACACCTCAGCATTTCTCTAAAGAAAAATTAATGGAGGGACCAAGTTACTAGGTATGTGAAACTATAGGGACTGGTCTATTATATTTGTAACTAGAGAACCCATATTATTTGTTTCTTGAGAATATAAAGATCAGTTGTAATAACAAATATTCTAAAAAAATACATGCACGAATCACCGTCGCCATAGACGCACATCATTATCCACTGCAATAATGGAGTGGCGGCTTTGGTAAAAAAAAATTTACATGTATTTGATTAAGGAGTATTTTAGTATTTTCATGTAATTTATTCGTTATTAGTGATTTGTATAAAGGTATTTTTGTGTATTTCATAAGCAGTAGAATAATTAAAATACTCCTAAGAGGAAAAAGATCAATTATTTGATGCAGGGGTATAAAGATATTTTTGGTTTTTACATACAGTAAAAAACAAAAGTACAAAAGTATTATTGTATCTAAGAGATTTAATGAATTGGGGTAAGTGATATTGAAGTTTTTTTATTCTGTTTTTTTTTAATTGCTAGTTTGCATCGGGGGTAGTGTTGTGATTTACCATTAAAATAATATTTTTAATTAGAAACAGTTGTTAGCGTGTTGTGTATGCACTAATGAGTCGGAGACACTGTGTTTTTTTAGCGGCGCGTGCGATGTTTCCTGGTGGTTAAAAATAGTATCTTGTCACATAATCTAAAGAGCATGTTGCTCTTTTATCTCAAAGCCCCAATCACATGTTTTTATCTCTAATTAGAATATTATCACGCGTTCTATAGCGGGTTAAAAATAATTTATTTTTTAAATGTAAAAATTAATTAAAAGTATAAACAATATTCTAAATATTTTGGATCTCGAGACATGATAGATTCAAGAAACTTAGGTGTAGTGGCTATGTTAAACCCAAGATAATTGGGTTTGACAGTCAATCCACACCTAAGTCTCTTGAGTCTGATGATCATGTCAGACCCAATGATCTTGGGTCTAGTTTGGGCGCTAGACTCAAGGATTTACGTCTAGCATGGCCGCCAGACCCGAGGGTTTTGGCTAATGCTCTTGGGTCTGACATTACCGCAAGACCTAATGTTTTTAGGTATAGTTTGGTCGCCATAGCAAAGGCTCTTAGATCTGGCTTGGCCGCAAGACCTAAGGCTCTTGAATCTGGTTTGGGCGCTAAAGCCAATAATAGTTTAAATGTTTTTATATAAAAAAATTAATTATAATTTTTATTTAAGATACTTCAAAGATAGTTTAAATGTTTTTTTAAAATAAAAAACAGTTATAAAAAAGATTAATTATCATTTTTGTTTAGAATAATTCAATGGTAGTTTAAATTATTTTTTATACAAAATAAAAAAAATTATAATTTCTGTTTAGGATATTTCAAGAATAGTTTAAATGATTTTTTTATAACAAATATATATAAAAAAATTAATTAGTATTTCGGTTTAGGATACTTCAAGGGTAGTTTAATTTAAAAAAATAAAACAAAATTTAATAAAAATTAATTAGAATTCATGATTATGATATTTCAATGATAGTTTAAATCTTTTTTTTATAAAAAAAATAAAAACAATTAATTAGCATTTTAATTTATGATACTTCAACGATAGTTTAAATATTTTTTTTATAAGAAATAAAAAAATTAATTAGGCATGGCCAAGCGTACCCAATGCGGCTATGCCAGACCCATGAGACTTGAGTCAGGTAGTCATGCTTTGACCCAACATGCGCTTGCAGCTTTTGGAATAAAAAATAATAAAAACAACGTCCCTCATGGTCATCTGTTATTATTGATTTCTGTGAAGGTATTTTTATTAGTAGAATAATCAAAATACTCCTAAGAGTTAAAAAAAATCAATTGTTTCATGTAGGGATATAAAGGTATTTTTGGTTTTTACATGCAGTTGAATTACAAATGTACCGATCTAAGAAATTTAATGCATTTGGGTAAGGGAAATTGAAGTTTTTTCATTCTGTTTTTTTTTTTTTTTTGTAATTGTTGGTTTGCATGGGGATAGTGTTGTGATTTACCATTGAAATAATATTTTTAATTAAAAGCAGTTGCTAGCATGTCGTGCATGCACCAACAAGTTGGAGACGCCGTGTTTTTTTAGCAGCGCGTGCATTGTCTCCCAGTGGTCAAAAATAGTATCCTGTCGCATAATCTAATTCCTTGTCATCTCCTCTTCCATCATAGGTGGTGCGTGCAATCTAAATATTCTTGATTTATCGTCGATGATCATTTCTTTTTTTTCCCTTTAATTTCTCTCTCCTATCCCGATAAATACATTATGGTCCTTAAATGTTATTGGTATTTCAGATTCAGTTCTTTTATTTTTATTTTTATATTTTTATCATTTTCCTTTTTGTTAAAGTTTTATGTGTTTTTAATTTAACCATTTTTTTTAATTTGTATATATAATGATTTTCGATTCGGCCTTTTTGGTTTTATGAGTCTTCTAGCTTCATATGCGCTTGGTCTTTTTTCAAATATCTCTTTATATTTTTTCTCTTTGAGTTTTTTTTTAAAAAAAATTAACAAAAAATCTTTTTAAAATAATTTATTAAAATAATATTTTAGTGATAATCCAATCATGCCATTGTTTTTAAGAATATTAGATATTTTTTAAGATGATATTATTAATTTCTTTATGAGTGATTACGCATTAGCTTAAGACAAGATGCATGCCCGCGCGCTGCCGCGGGCTTATAGAACAAATTATTTGATAATATTATAATTATAAACCAGCGTTATATAAGTAATAGAAACTAAAGATATGATAGAGCCAATATTTCATGATTTGTAGTAATCCACAGTGTTTTGGGAGGAAAGATACAATACTTTCGCCACATGATTTAGCTTTTCTGTTAATAAAAAGAAGAAAAAAATTACAAAGCTAAATTCTCTACCAACTTAATATTAAAAAAAATAACAACAAAGATAATTTTGGAAAAAAAAAACCCATGAGGAAAAACATTGTAGCAATTGACAATGTTTTGTGAGGAAAACTACAATGCTTTCCCCAATAAAATAAAATAACCATTTAGAGAAATACTGTAGTAATCCATAATGTTGTGTGAGAAAAACTACAATACTTTCCGCATATGATTTAGCTTTATTGTAATTATAATTCTTAACCACTTCTTTATTAAAAAAATCGACAAAGATAATTTTGGAAAAAATCATAAAAAAATAATATGGGAAAACAATGCAACAATTCACAGTGTTTTAAAGAAAAAAATTACAAAATTAAATTCTTAATCAACTCAATAAAAAAAACGACAGAAATAATTTTAGAAAAAAATAACAAAAAAAAACACAAAAAAAGGGAAAATCATGTTGAAAACACTGTAGCAATTCACAATGTTTTGTGATGAAAGGTACAATGCTTCCCCACATGATTTAACCTTATTTGTAATGATTTTTAATTGTAGTTATCAACAATGTTTTGTGATGAAAGTTACAATGTTTTCCCCACATGATTAAGCTTTATTACAAAGTTAAATTCTCACCAACTCAATATTAAAAAAATAAAATCGAGGAAAGATAATTTTAGAAAAAAATATTACAAAAAAAGAAAACACAAAAGAAACTGGAAAAAAAACCATGTGAGGAAAAACTGTATCAATCCATAGTGTTTTGTGAGGAAAAACTTGTATTTACTTGTAATTGCAATTTTTAACCAGCTTAATATTTATTTAAAAAAATTGACAAAGACAATTTTAGGAAAAACATAAAAAAATAGAAAAAAACCATATGGAAAAAAATATTGTAGCAATCCATAGTAATTTATGAGGAAAGTTACAGTGTTTTTCTCACATATTATAACTGTAATATTTAACCAGCTCAATATTAAAAAATAAAATAAAAAAGATAATTTCGAAGAAAATCATAAAAAAACAAAACAAAAAAAAAACCATGCGGAGAAACACTGTAACAATCAACAATGTTTTAAAGAAAAAAAACATTACAAAACTAAATCTCAATCAGCTCAATATAAAAAAAATAAAATCAACAAATATAATTTTGAAAAATAAAAAAATAAAATAGAAAAACTAAGTGGGAAAACACCGTAGCAATCCACAGTATTTTAAAGAAAAAAATTACAAAGTAAAATTTTTAATCAGCTTAATATTTAAAAAGTAAAATAAACAAAGATAATTTTGAAAAAAAAAAAAAGGGGAAAGTTGAAAAAACAAAAGGAAAGTAATTTTGGAAAAAAAATAAAAAAAGGGAAAGTTGGAAAAAAATGAAAAGGTGCAAAAAAAAGTGAAAAAAGAGGAATGCACTGTAGATTACTATTGTACTCACAGTGCATTGGGTGTGGGGGAACAGTGATTTCCCCACACCCTTTAGTTTTATGTTAAAAAAATAAAATCGATAAATATAATTTTGAAAAATAAAAAAATAAAATAGAAAAACTATATGGAAAAACACCGCATAAATTCACAATATTTTAACGAAAAAAATTACAGAGCGAAATTTTTAACTGGCTCAATATTTAAAAAGTAAAATCAACAAAGATAATTTTGGGAAACAAAAAGAAAAAATAAATGGAAAAAAAAAAAGAAAAAAGAGGGAAGTTGGAAAAAAAAGGAAAGTAATTATGGAAAAAAAATAAAAAAATGGAAAGTTGGAAAAAAAATGAAAAAGTGCAAAAAAAAAGTGAAAAAAAAAAGGAATGCACTGTAGATTACTATTGTACTCACAGTGCATTGGGTGTGGGGGAACAATGATTTCCCCACACCTTTTAGTTTTATGTTAAAAAAAATAAAATCGATAAATATAATTTTAAAAAATAAAAAAATAAAATAGAAAAATTATGTGGGAAAACACCGCAGGAATCCACAATATGTTAAGGAAAAAAATTACAGAGCGAAATTTTTAACTGGTTTAATATTTAAAAAGTAAAATCAACAAAGATAATTTTGGAAAACAAAAGGAAAAAATAAATGAAAAAAAATGAAAAAAGAGGGAAGTTGGAAAAAAAAAAAAAGGAAAGTAATTTTGGAAAAAATAGAAAAATAAACAAAAAAAAAGAAGGAAAGTTAGAAAAGAGAAAAAGTGAAAAAAGAGAGAAAGGAATGCACAGTTGATTACTGTTGTAATCCACAGTGCATTTGGAAAACAAATGCACTTGATAGTGTTATAATTGTGAACCAGCGTTAGATAAGTAATAAAAACTAAAGGTATGATGGAGAAAATATTTCATGACGGAAAAAGAAGTTACAGTACTTCCCCACATGATTTAGCATTATTTGTAATAACTTTTAATTGTAATTCTCAACAATATTTTGTGAAGAGAGCTGAATTGTTTTCCCCACATGATTAAGTTTTATTACAAAGTTAAATTCTCACCAACTCAATATTAAAAAAATAAAATCAAGGAAAGATAATTTTAGAAAAAAATATTACAAAAAAAACACACAAAAAAAACTGGAAAAAAACCATACGAGGAAAAACTGTATCAATCCATATTGTTTTGTGAGGAAAAACTTGTATTTACTTGTAATTGTAATTTTTAACCAACTTAATATTTTTTTAAAAAAAAATTGATAAAGACAATTTTAGGGAAAAACTTAACAAAATATAAAAAAAACCATGTGGAAAAAAAATATTGTAGCAATCCATAGTAATTTTCGAGGAAAGTTACAGTGCTTTCCTCACATATTATAAATGTAATTTTTAACCAGCTCAATATTAAAAAATAAAATAAAAAAAGATAATTTCAAAGAAAATCATGAAAAAACAAGAACAAAAAACAAACTATGTGGAGAAACACTGTAGCAATCAACAATGTTTTAAAGAAAAAAAATTACAAAACTAAATCTCAATCAACTCAATATACAAAAAATAAAATCAATAAATATAATTTTAAAAAATAAAATAGAAAAATTATGTGGGAAAATACCGTAGCAATCCAAAGTATTTTAAAGAAAAAATTACAAAGAAAATCTTTTATCCAACTCAATATTTAAAAAGTAAAATTAACAAAGATAATTTTAGAAAAAAATAAATAAATAAAGGAAAGGAGGAAAGTTGAAAAAAATAAGAAAGTAATTTTGGAAAAAAATAAAAAAAAGGGAAAGTTAGAAAAAAAAATGAAAAAGTGCAAAAAAAAATGAAAAAAAAAAGAGGAAAGCACTATAGATTACTATTGTACTCACAGTGCATTGAGTGTGAGGGAACAATGATTTCCCCGCACCCTTTAATTTTATATTAAAAAAATAAAATCGACAAATATAATTTTTAAAAATAAAAAAAATAAAATAGAAAAACTATGTGGGAAATCACCGTAGCAATTTACTGTATTTTAAAGATAAAAAATTACAAAGCAAAATTTTTAACTAGCTAAATATTTAAAAGTATAATCAACAAAAAATTTTTTAGGGAAAAATAAATAAATGAAAAAAAAGAGGGAAGTTAAAAATAAAAGTGAAAAAAAAAAAGAAAACGTGAAAACAAAAAAAAGGAATGCCTTGTGGATTACTGTTGCATCCACAATGCATTTGGGTGTGGGGAAACAGTGATTTCCCACACCGTTTAGACGTATGTATAATGTAAAGTTTTAAAATTAATTTTGTCATTAATATTTCATGAAAATAAAACATCTATTTTTAATTTTATATATAATTTTATCACATTTATTTTTTTTAATATTTTTCATATAAGTGTGTGAAAATGATTGATTCATCATTTTAAAAAAAAAATTTAACTCAAACTTGCTTTCATGATGATAATAAGTTTTTGCTTTAAAAACAATATTTCTCATGAAAAGCATTTTTGTTTTTCAAAAATAAATGCATGAATAAAAAAAATAGGTTTTTAATTTTTTTTTTCATTTTAGTTCAAATCTTTATAGTTTTTGTGAATATTGTACCATTGTTGCTTTTTTTCAATCAACTATACTACTAATTAAAAAAAATTATTTTTATTGTCAAAAAAATTACATGAATTAGAAAAGACAATTTTGATAATGAAAATATTTCCTTCATAATTTTATTTGTTATATTTAATGTGAGCGTTAGTTTTTGTTATTGTATAATCAAATAAAAAATAAACTTCAAAATATAGAGTTATTAAAACTAGCTACGCCCATGACTTGGGTTAACATGAATAAATTTAAAATATCATTATTTAAATAAAAAAATTAAAAAAATTCACTTAAAAAAAATCAAATTAAAATTTCACCACTGAAGTTAGATTAGAGAGTTAGAAGGTGACTGGTCAGGCTAGGTTGAAAACATTATTAAAAAGTTCATCGAAATAACACTCATGCACCTAAGCCAATGCTATCTATTTTTTTTTACCAATGTGTTTCAATTTAATCGGTCTGTAATTAATTATTTAATCGCGACATCGCGCAAGGTTGTTTTGAAATTTGTTTTTATCTAGTTTTTTTTATAATTAAAATAGATATTTAAAAGAGAGAATATGATTTAAATTCTTTAAAAAAATACATCTTTTATCAAACAAATTATTTTTTTATTCATGTATCTTCTTACAAAAATATTGTTTTATTAGAAGCAGGTTTTTTAAATTAAAAATGACGGTAATTAAAAATACTTATAAAAAACATTAAATAATTAAAAATAAGTAGGATAAAAATCTAAACTACAGTTTCTTATCAAGGAATTCCCGTTTTTTTTTTTATATAACAAAACAACTCTTTTTTATCATAACCTTTCATATAAAAAGTAATTTTGAAATAAGAAACATTTAAAATCATGTCTTGATATTTTTTATGCAATTAAGAAATAAGAATAATTAATCTAAGAAAATTTTGGAAAAAGTTTAAAATATAAATAATAAAATATAAATTTTAGTTTTATTGAATATTCATGATTATAAATTTATTTTCAATTTATTTTATTAAATGCATATATAAAATTTTTAATTTAAAAAAAAAATTAACATTGCCCCACACTTTCTTTCTTTTTTCGCATTCAGTAAAAAGAACACTTCATAGCAAGAATTTATGTGATGATTTTCTTAAGAAAAATAGAAAATCTCATTGATGAAAGCTGTATAAAAAGTAGGGTTCATAGCCTCACATGGATTAATACAAGAGGATTTCATCTACAGAAAAAAGAAAAAAAATTGAAGCAAACAAAATCTTTATTACTTAGATAAAAGAGTAATCGGTTTAATCTTAAATCTAGTAGTAACCAGTAATCTGATAAATCATTTATATGGGAAGTAAATCATTTATATAATACCATATTAGAAAATAATATAAATTATATTCTGAGATCTCATTTAATAGCTTAACCTATTGGATTGAAATAGTTCTTTGACATGGTATCAGAACCTTGATGACCAAGCGATCACGAGTTCGAATCTCACCATCCTTATTTTTTTTATAAAAATTAAGCACAAGGTAATGTGAACTTGTGCAAATTTCAAGCTCAAAGGGCTTTCACTTGAGGGGGTGTGTTAGAGAATAATATAAATCATATCCTGAAACCTCACCTAACAGCTTAATCTATTGGGTTTGGATGGTTCTTTGACATACCATTCATCATTTGCACACAAATTCTTTACATGATTTTTTAATATATCATTAGTAGACAAGGGGGAGTTTGCTGTGAATTATATTTTCATTTTATTTTCAAATTTTTGGAAACAAAAATAGAAAACTTGTTTGTATTGATTTTTTACTTCTTGAAAAAAATAATTCTAAACCAACAAATTATATTAATTTGATTGCATTTGAATTTTGACAAAAAATTATCAAAAAGAAAAGCCCCACATGAAAATCTTAGTACTATAAAAAAATAATTTATACAAATAAAAAAGTCCCACATGAAAATCTTATTAATATAAAAAAATTATTTTGTAAATTACTTATATATCATTATTATGTAAGATTTTTTTATCAGTATAGAGATTTCCAAACATAGGCACTCTAATGTATTTCCACTCTAACGTTCCAGAGGTCTCATGGCGTGGGATTATAGAGACACGCGTATAAAGGTTACTGTTAGAAAATGGTTTTTATAGCATAAAATATGCATAATGTAGTGCAATGGAAAAAAAGGTCTTGCACATTAATGTCTCAAACATTCTTGTAAAAAAGAAAACCCATGTTCTCTAGGTTGATGCGGAAGGCGTGGGTTTTTTTGTATGATGCTCAAAAGCATAAAAAACAGAGGAGTTGCAGGAGGGATATGGAGGGGGAAAAAGAGGAGCTTTGCCATGACCAGGGAGGGATGAACTGACAATGACTAATAGAGAGATGAGGAGAAAGTTGGAAACTTGGTTAGAGATAAAGGGGTGATAGTATCCGATTTGAAGACACAGAGAGCGAGATAGAGGCAAGGATAAAAAAGGGTGTCTATGAAAGATTGATGTAGGGAGCTGGTATAGATTAAATCTTCATGATTTCTCTACCTTAAATTGTGTTATTGATTTTGAGCTTTTCTTTCACCTCTCCATCCTTATTATTTCTGTGTGGAACAGATTGTCGAATGAAGAGGAAGAAGATGGAAGGACACCCATTCAACAAAAGTTTTGCGAATTTGCTTCATTTGCTTTGAGTTTAGGATGTTCGGTTTGCTTTATCATATCTAAAAGTGGGAGCTTTTGTTATAGAACTTCTTTCTAGGTTCATATTCTGTGCTTTTTAGGAATGTTATTGTCAATTGGATTAAGATAATCTTGATTTATAGAATCAATAATGTTGAAAAGCATACCAATTGCATGGGTTGCAGCTTCATTACTCCCTTGATGTCTCGGGGTTTTAGGTCATCTTTTTAGGGCTGTTTCTAGCTTTGTTCTCTTTCCACATAGCCTTGTTTGGCCTGTGATGTTGTGTTTTTATTGGTTTTCAACGGTTCTATTCTCAGTTTTCCACTACCATGGTGGTTGTGTGTCTTCGGCTGCTATTTTTTTTAGAATATGGTTGCTACAATGATGTTTATTTCAGGAACTTCCCAGGTTCGTGCCAAACAGTAGATTACTTTTGTGTTTAGTAGCTTCTAAGGTTGCAACAGGGACTTTGGTAAAGCTACTAAAGTTGTAATAGGGAATTTTGTAAACTTTTTATGTATTATAATTTTGAAAATACCTTTTGATGTGCATCTAAATTTCAAAATTTGAAAACATGTAACATTTTAGTCTTGTAATCCTTTAGTAATATCATTTCATAATTAGTATTTTCATTTAAAAGAAAAACACTACTTTTCTTTTTACTACCTCTCTTATACGTTATTTATATTTATATTGTTATGGTTAAGCGTTAGTTTTCTTATTGATGTTATGGTTGAGTTGTGAAGTCTAATATGTTGGGAGGAGCTTTGTGGTCATTATCAGCAGGTTGAGAAATTTTTGAGTCGATAACTTGGTAATGAAAATATAAAGGAGACTTTGCTGATTTTTTTTTTAAATTGCACCGAATAAAAATTGACACGTATTTTTTTTAGAGGGATGTTATAGGGAACAGTTCTCATGGTCTCTGAAATATACTGACAGACATATTTCGTTGGTTTACCTATATGTAATGAACACCGTGAATAGTGCTAGGGTAAAGGGAACAAATCTCATGGTTTTTGTAATATACCGATGGATACACCTGTATGTAATGTATAGTTTGTCGGTATTTATATCGATGTAAAACAAAGTCTGATGCCAAATTGTATATGTATTCCTTATCTATCCATCCTGCAAATATTTAAATTCAGAGTTGCACACACAACATAATAACACCAGTTCACATCACAATAATAAAATAAATATTTCCTTGTCATTCAATAATAAATTAACATCATTATCATTACATTGAAGTGAATTTCATCCATAAATATTACATTATAGTTTATGACATTACACATTTTTGTTGTGCAAATTAATTAAAATTCTCTTCTTATTCGTCAATTGACTCGTCCTCATCTCTATCACAATCTTGTACGTTGATTTCATCGTTGTCATCTTCATCGACTTGTGTATATCCGCCGCTCAAAACATCATTCAACTCCTTAGCGTCAACATTAATAATAATATTCTCGGTGGTGCAAAAAATTGAATTTTGTTCTAAGTCATTAGATGGAGCAACTCAATATGGATCAACTAACTCATCAAGTTGAAAGACATCATCTCTCATAGTTAATTCATTGTTGTTATCCTAAATAACATTGACATGACCACTGGATTTGGTTTTCACTATGGATAATCAATAAGCTCTTGAACGATTATTTTTAAAGGAAAACATGTTTTTGTAATAAACTTGCTAGCATTGCTTGGTGAAAATAAAGACATCGTCGAAATTGTAGAGTCTAACCTTTGAATTAATTTCAATCAGATCATGATGAAGATTTACTCTGATTCCTATGTCAGTGGTGTCATACCAATAACATTTGAATAAAAATACTATATTCTACTTACTATGATATTGCAATTCAATAACCTCTTCTAACTTCTCATAATAGTCAACTTCAAACTTATTAGAAGTTGATTCCTTAACATAACCCTAACTGTTATTTGTCTTCCTACCGTGTTTATATTCTTCAGCATGAAACACATGTCTATCGATAAAATACTTGTAATACTTCACCTTTCATAAATTAAATATCACCAACGACATTACTGATGGAATTGCTCTATCGGTAAAATATTGCGTCACCGTAAGATTTGTCCTTTTGAATCCCACTATAATACCCTCTATCATTCCCTTAATATATACCGAGAAAATGTATTCGTCGGCATATTTACGGATGTAATTTACCGTTGGGTTAATTCTGTCAATAATGTCATCTGTAAAAGTTACACGTCATCGTACTATTTCACTTTTTTTCTTCATTCCTTATTTTTTTTCACCGCAGTTCTCTTGATATATACTGAGGGAATCTTTCTGTTGGTGTTTATCGATGGATACAAGGAATCTATCGGTAAAAATATTACGTCACCGTAAGATTTGTCCTTTTGAATCCCACTATAATACCCTCTATCATTCCCTTAATATATACTGAGAAAATGTACTCGTCGGCGTATTTCTAGGTTCATATTCTGTGCTTTTTGGCAATGTTATTGCCGATTGGATTAAGATAATGTTGATTTATGGATTCAATAATGCTGAAAAGCATACCAATTGCATGGGTTGCAGCTTGATTACTCCCCTGATGTCTTAGGGTTTTAGGTCATCTTTTTAGGAATGTTATTGTTGATTGGATTAAGATAATGTTGATTTATGGATTCAATAATGTTGAAAAGCATACCAATTGCATGGGTTGTAGCTTCATTACTCCCCTGATGTCTTAAGTTTTAGGTCATTTTTTTGGGGCTGTTTCTAGCTTTGTTCTCTTCCCATGTAGCCTTGTTTGGCCTGTAATGTTGTGCTTTTATTGGTTTTTAACGGTTCTATTCCCAGTTTTCCACTGCCATGGTGGTTGTATGTCATGAGCTGCTATTTTTTTTAGAATGTGGTTGCTACAATGATGTTTTTTTCTCTTTATTGGGTTGTGTTATGATAAACTCTTCTCCTTTTATTGGAATCATTTTGTTTTTTTCAAAGACTCGAAAAAAGAAAAAAGAACAAAACTAATAGAACACCTTTTCTAATTTATGTTTTGGACTGTATTTGTGCTTTGGATTTGATGTTGCCATTTGCTTCTCCTCTTTTGTTACTTTCTAGGATCAAGCATTGCATTTCCATTCTTGATTGCTTGCGATGCAAATGACTTTTTTTTGCTTCATTTTATTGGGTATTCTATCCCTGTTCCTGAGGTTGTTGGTTCTTTTTATTTTTTTAGGTAGTGTTTGTCTAGGAAGTTGCGTATGTGTTTTGCTTAAAACGCAGATGCAACAATGTTTGGTAACAAAAAAAATGTAGGTTACTGTTCATTGGTCCCATGAAATTTTGCGTTTGAAACACATGGAAAAAGAAAAGCAGGTAGGAGCTGCTTCTTGCGCGGATGATAACGCTGCACCATGCTGCACTGTTCAGTGAATAGTGCAGCATGCCTCCACTGTCGCGCTGTTCATTAAAGTGAACAGTGCGAGTGAATTTTAATTCACTCGCATTGTTCACTTGAACAATTTTTTTCTCTCGAAAAACCAGTGCAGTTGATTGATTTCACTCGCACTGTTCACGTGAACGTGAACAATATTTTTTTTTTATTTTTAAAAAAAATTAGTTTAAGGTGAATTAAATTTACTCCTACTGTAATCTCAATTTTATTCCTGATAATATTTTACCTAATTTTATTGCACGCTTAAAAAATTATGGAAACTGTAGTTCTTGTCGGATAAATTTTGTATGCAATGGAATTGTAGATAGTTTAATGGAATAATAAAAAAAAATTATATAAAGTATGATTTATTTTATGATGTAATAGTAATAGTTAAATCTACAATATTTAAATTAAAAATCATAAATATTAATATATATATTTTTTAATTTATTTTATAACCTCAATTTCAAAAGCATTCTTAACCAAACACATGAAACTAATTTTTGTTCAACCTCAATTTCAATCACAGTTTTAACCAAACATATATTTTCCAAACCAACCTCAACTAAAAATATTTTTTATAAAACAACTTTTTTCAAACCACAACCACAACAGCTACCGCAATACCAAACACATTTGAGGGGGTGAATTGAGGGTTGATAGCTTATCGTCCGTTAACATTTTCGTGATTAACGGTCTTTTATCATTTTCAAGGGTTGTTCTTTTGATGCTGCATTGTCAAGGTTGCATGTTCTGTGTCCTTTAGTTGCTGGTGTAGCTGGTGCTATTCTTTATCGGGTTTGTTGTTTTCTTAGTTCATATTTGATTTGGCTATGCTATTTTGTTCTAGCTTTTATGCTCAATTCATTTGTTGTGCTATGATGGATTCAGACCGTGCACATCGCTAAGCCTTGCTGTGTATCTTTTTTTTATTCCTTTGTTTGTATTCTGATGTGTCAAATTTTTTTGTTATAATATTCTTCCTTTGTTGGTGATGTTACTGTTTGAGGACCAACTATGATCGGATATCATATTTATCTCCATTATCAATCAGCAAATTTCTTTATAATTAGCAATGAGTCGTTCATATTTATCATTAAGGTGGGTTGTCCAATCTTGTACCCGTTGGTCTAACATCGCCACAAACTCTGAAGTTTGAGTGTTCGGAATTGATTGCAAGCATCCAACGATTGAAGCACTATGAGTCGTCCGTAAGTTCCCAATCGTATTGTTAAGGAGTCCATACATCCGATTTCTATCGGGTCCACCAGACGATCTCACCTCTGACCATAAATTCGAATCGATATCTGGATTGGTTGAAGGATTGTTCTTATATCTCTCATTCATTGAAAACCAATATACCACAAAGTGTTGAGCTCAGCTATCAACAAATTGTTACACCTCTTTTTGGCGGTCATCACTTTGCACATGCGTTTCAATAAAAAGCTCCACTGGGCTTGGCTCGCGTCCAAGAACCATAACATGTAGTAAAAAAATATTGTCAGTTAAGTAGATTTATAAAAAACAACTAATAAAAACAATCATACCATCTGTTTTGCATGCAAAATGAATAGAGCCACTAGTGTGTGTGGTAACAAAACTGTGAGCACGCCGGTTTTGGTTCTCTATACTAGACTGTGACCATCAACTGTGAAATGCACGGACGTCACGTGCTGAATGTATTCTGCCCATACAATCTCTAAGACGTATGACGGTCTGAAATCCTTCCAAATTGCCACATCATTCCAAATTATTGTGTCAGTTCATATTTTAGTCGGTGATTCTGTCTGTAAATTCAAATGGAATTTTTTAACTTGCACAAAAAATTTTAGAAAGCTCTCCAAATATTACTGACGACTTTTCATTATGTCAGTGATTCCATTAGGAAAAAAAGTGAACAGTAAAAAGATCATTAATTATCACAACATTGAGAAGTGAACAGTTTCTGTGGTCTCTAGAATATAATGATGGACACATTTTATTGATATACTTGAATGTAATGAACATCATGAATAGTGCCAGGGAGAAAGGAAATGTAAACCCCGGTTAAAATTTTCTAAGATTCATAAATATTAAAATTTTGATTTAGAAATAAAATGGGTAGAAAATGAATTGAGGGATTGACATGTTAAAAAAAAAAAACTAGATTACTAAAAAGAGGGGTATTGTTGCCTTTAAGGGCTAAAGGATGGGTATATAAGCTCTTTTGGCTTTTAAAGGAAGCCAAGAGTGGCGGACTGATTACAGAAGAAGAGGGGAAGAGATTTTACAAAATTTTTTACAAAATTCTATCTAAAAATTACACGTAATTGTACTATTTAATTTTTTTTTATTTTTTTTCACTGTATTTCTTTTTATATATTGAGGGAATTTTTTTTATTGGTGTTTACTAATAAATACAAGAATGAAAAATTATATCAATAAAGATCATCGTAATATACCATCAATTTTTTTAAAAAAATATTTTTATTTATATTTTTTAATTTTTTAGTAGCGTAGAATCATGGTGTCTGTTGCAAATAGAAAATTCCGTCTACTTTCTCATCTTCAAATTCGACTACGTACGTCATTCTAATGTTTCTTGGATATTTACGTCCCAAAATCAAATGGATTTGCATGTGTTCGTATTGATTAAGTAATAAACTCAAGTTTGACTGCTGGATGCATTTGGCTTGAACACAAGAAAATAAATAAATAAATAATTAAATTGTGCCAGATATTGTAACGTCGATCACAAATCAAAGTCAATAATTAAAGCTTAATCTATCTTCTTCTCTTTTTGAGTGTTAAAAACAAATTTGGCATGCGCAGTTATCCCTTTTAACCCGTGGAAGTACTGTTTTATTAAAAAAAATTTCAATGCCACGACTTTTGAATCTTCAAAACCATGAAGCTACGTTCACGGTGACTTTCGAAACCTTGAACGCCGTCCTTCACTCTTACAGGCGTACAGGATAAGGGACACGTGTCCCATCCTGTTCATGGAGTTGTGAAGCTTAACTACGTGCTTACCATAGTTTTTTTTGACCCAGACCTGGTAGCAGCCTGGAGTTTCGGGAATTGATGGGGGTTATTTTTTAATAAAAAATTAAAGTAATATTGTTTTGGTAAAAAAAAATCAATTGATTGTATTTTATTTTTTGACCGGATCTTACCAGATCGCCGAGTCAACTCGTTAGATCAGCTGGGTCACACTGAGTTTTTTTTCTTTAACCTGGCCCGGTTTCAGCCCCGGATTGACCGGGTTTCAAGTCAACCCACTAGGCTGGACCGGTTTTAAAACCACGTGCTTACATGGAATTTATTCAAGATTTCATTTTTTTTTTATTTTTGAATTTGACGTGAATGGTGGGCTTCTCAGCTCAATTATATTCAAACGGGTCAGGATTAATGCAAGAAAAAGGAGAGTAAATGAATGTTAATCCGTTCGTCAGTTTTGCTAAAAGTCAAGGGATCGGATCTTATCCTATAAATCAAGAATAATAAAGAAGAGTGATTCTAATTAGTTTCTGTTGTAAAAGTAAAGGAAATCTTATCTTAGAAACTAGGAAAATCAAGAAGAAGAAGAAGAAGAAATTGACCCTTTGACCCGAAAATGATTAAAAATATAAAATTGCAGTCATTTCCTTGTGGTCGCAAGGAACTTTCATATCATTCAGCTGATGGGACCATTTGCACGTGTCGTTCCAGGAAAAGTAACCTGAGTTAAAAACAATTACATGTTTCATGAATAATTATATTATTTTAAATTTATAAAAACTTGTTGCTACAAATACAATAAAAAATATATATTCTTTTCTTAATTTTATTTTTATTATAAATATTTCTAACAAAAACATCAGCGTTGGTGATTGAGCCAGGCAGGAGAACGGAGCTAAGAATAACGCATGGCGTGCTGCATGCCGTCACTGTTGTGACGCATGCCCAGATGCAAGACAGGCAAACTTGACTTTCAAAGCCACTTTGGAACATGAAGAATTTCCTTTTGACACTCATCTTGCTACCGCGAATGAATATTCTAAGAGCCAGGCGTGGCCATGTATTGTTAAGGTCAAAACATCAATGAAAGCGATGCTCATAAACTCATATAAAAACCCTAGCTAGCTAGGTCTTCTTCTCCTATGTATGTATATATGCGCACCAAAATTGCAAGAAAAAAAAAGAGAGAGAAACAAAACAAAACCTAGCTAATCTGCCTGAAACCAACGACGACCATGTCTCAGCACCAACCCACCATGTCATGTTGTTCGAGTTCGAATTTCGACGAGTATCAATGGGTCATTAACGTCGGTCGAGCACTCGAAAAAGAGCTTGAAGATGGTGATGAAGATCCTGTGTGCATTTTTACTGTCCCCAAAACCATGATGTCTTCCCATCCCGACACTTATACTCCACAACAACTTTCACTAGGTCCATACCATTATTTGCGTCCAGATCTTCATGAGATGGAGTGGTATAAGCTATCTGCAGCCAAGAAACTGCAAAACCAACTTCATAGCAGCCACGACTTTGAAAATCTTGTCGAGCAATTGATAAAGCTTGAACCGAAGATTAGGGCATGCTACCACAAGTACTTAAAATTTAATGCTGAAACACTAGCTTGGATGATGGCTTTGGATGTTTCATTCTTGCTCGAGTTTCTTCAAATTTATTCCCTCAAAGAAACTTCAAGTTCATCGAGGGTGGTTACGTCCCGAATGTCTCATTTGCTTGATTATTCAAAGAGGAAATCGGTTCATCATGTAATTCTAAGAGATATGGTGATGCTTGAGAATCAAATACCGTTGTTTGTATTGAGAAAGGTGCTAGAATTTCAATACCATTCAGTTGAATCGGCTGATGATATGCTGCTTTCCATGATAACGGGATTAGCTAAAGAGCTCTCTCCTTTCAAGACGATCGAGTTGCCAAAGTCTCAGAAAATCTTGGAGCATTCCCACTTGTTAGACCTCTTGTATGACATTATCGTGCCGAAAGTGGAAGAACCGGTCGAGATATCTGAAGAGTTTGCAGATCAAATCGAAGCTGATATTCAGCTAGAAAGTGAAGGGTTTGGGTCTGATTCGAATTATGTAAAACAACTCCTGAACGAGATTTGGAATATGGTTTCACAACTAACGACAGGCCCGGTAAGTCTCCTGATCAAGAACATCTCATCATCTGTGACAATCAAGATGAAATTTTCTTGGACAATCCTATCTACCCTCCTGCATAAATCACCAGATGGTCTCATTAAGACAGAAGGTGATGGCTCTACTACCAGCATGAACAAGCCACCATTGGTGGAAGAGATCACAATTCCTTCAGTCACCGAGCTCTCAAATTCTGGTGTTTCTTTCATCCCTACCAGGGGAAACATCTCAACCATTAATTTCGACAAAGATAAAGCTGCATTTTACCTGCCCACGATTAGTTTAGACATAAACACCGAGGTTGTGTTTAGAAACTTGATGGCATATGAGATATCAAACGCATCAGGACCCTTGATTTTTACTCGATACATAGAATTGTTGAACGGGATCATTGACACTGAAGAGGATGTGGGATTGCTAAGAGAAAGAGGCATTATTTTGAACCGTTTGAAGAGTGATGAGGAGGTGGCCGATATGTTGAATGGAATGAGCGACAGCAAGGCTATTAGATTGACAAAAGCTCCAATTTTAGATAAGGTGATTGAAGATGTGAATAAGTATCATGGCAGCCTATGGATGGTAAAGATAAGAAAGTTCACGAAGCGGTCTGTGTTCTCTTCATGGCAATATCTCACGTTGTTCGCTGCCATTGTTCTCATGCTCTTACTGGCCGTGGAATCGTTTTGCTCAGTTTTTAAATGCTACCGCATCTTTCACAATGATTTTTACGAGGGCTAGGGCTGGCTGGCTAGCCGATCGATGATCCATGCATGTTGCTCTAGCATACCAGCCATGTGTACTGTATATATATTTGTGTCCAAGTTAATTAATTAATTGTTTCATTTGTTTATTTATATATTTATTTTTCTAAGTATATATCATTGTAATATCAAATCATATAAATGTTGACAATTCAAATTATTTAATTTTTATCCTTTGTACTGCTGTTCTTGTAATTAAGTACACAATGAAACTCATATTCATTGCCATTTTTTCAGTATCAAATCTTCCATCCTTAACAAATAAATAAAAATACTAAGAGATTACTAAGAGAGGTGGTGCTTTTATTATTTATCACCTCACAAAACACTATTTATTTTAATAATGTTTTTATTTATTTATTTTAATCAATTTAAATTTTATCTTTCAATATTTAATTTATTGAGGATTGGATCTCATGATTTATTTCAATTTATTTTCTATAAAATTATCTTAATCTCATGACCTGAATCATAAGTTTGATATATTAATTTTGTTGACTTGGGTTTTTTTTTCCTTTTTTAATTGATTTTTTTAATTTTATCATTCAAAACTTTATTGATTAGAAATTAAGTTTCATTATTTATTTTTGTTTTTTATGAGGTTATCTTGATCTCATGACCCAAATAACCAGTTTGACAGATTAACATGAGTTGGTTTTAGTTCTTTTTTTAAATTGATTTTTTTTCAATTTTATGTGATACATTAAGAATCATGCTTTATAATTTATTTCGATTTGTTTTCTATGAGGTTGTCCTAACCTCATGACTCGGGTCGCGGTTAACTAGGGTTGATTCAGGGTGTTTTTTTGTTTACTTTATGTGAGGTTATTGCAGTCTCATGACCCGGGTCACGGGTTTGGTGGGTTAACCCAGGTCAACTTAGGTTGTTTCCTGTGATATTTTTTAATTGATTTTTTTTTTCAAATTTCATCCTTTAACATTTGGTTGATTGAAATTGAGTTTCATAATTTGTTTTGATTTACTTTCTATGGTGTTATCACGTTATCATATTTTAGGTTGCGGTTTTGACAGGTTAATATAAATTGACGATGGTCATTTTTTCCCCTTTTTAATTTTTTTTCAATACCATCCTTCAACGTTAGGTTGATTGGGAACTAGGCTTCAAAATTTGTTTTAATTTACTTTTTTTTAAGTTATACATCATGGTCTCATGATTAAGATTGTGGATTTGATAAGTTAATTTGGGTTGACCCGAGTAGATCCAATATGTTTCCATCTTATTATTTTTTTAAAAAAAAATATCTTGTTGAATTGTTTTTAATCAAACTACTTTTTTATCGATCATCTGAGTTTTTTTTTTTTGACTCACCTAGTCAACTAGATTATATTAGGTCAATTTCCACATGATTTTGTTTTCTAGAAAAAAAACATTGACAATACAAGAATATTTTTTTACGTTAAAATAAAATTGATATGGCATGCATTTCAATAACCTAGTTAAAAAATACTCTAATAGACGTGCGAAAAATATTGTTCCCCACGACATTGTTCACCAAGGAACAAATCATTGTGGATGGCCACAGTGATTTGTTTTTTTTTCTTTTTTTATTACACTTTTATAGGCCTAAATTAATGGCCAATTAAAGCACATTTATTAAAAAATAAAAATAGGGGACTAATATGAAAAATATGGTAAAAAAAAGAGGTTTTTCTAAACCTGGGCTAAACATACACTTTGGTCCTCCTACTTCTCAAATTATAAACATTCAATCTCTAAGAATTTATGACATTTAATTTTGGTCTCAAATTTCATTTTTCTTATTTTCTAGTCCCTAGAGAGAAAGT
>Ga0325414_1001756_pt1 | contig 21415 bp, 13 predicted proteins | sample PopdelMetagenome_8_FD_206183 | JGI IMG/M metagenome (GOLD analysis project Ga0325414, IMG submission 206183) | Populus deltoides microbial communities from Bellville, Georgia, United States - Leaf-PdKOR-R3 | ecosystem: Host-associated > Plants > Phyllosphere > Phylloplane/Leaf | place: USA... | reverse complement strand
ACCACTCTATAGGTCTTGACACTAATTATCACTTGGTCCCTCATGTTTCAATGCTTGTAATTTAATCATTTGACTCTTGTTGACAATTGCCCGGCCCATTAAAACTTATTTTGGTTTCTTGTAATCCTATTGTGGTTTTGAAAAAATTATTTTTTTAGAAAAAGACCAACACAATTGAGTTTAAGAGAGAAATCAAAAGTAAGAGAATTGAGAACATGAGCCATGGGACTAAATTATAGATTTGAAACATAAAAAACTAGTTTATAGTCATGTTCATAGCTTAAGGACCAAATAGTAATTAACTTTTCCTTTGACATTGGAGTTTGTTAATTTCTAAATAATTGTACCAAACTTTAGCCCAAGAGGTATCCATGTTTAACTATGGGTGAGTATTTATGTTTTTCAATTTGTTTTAAATATTTCATTGATGATATTTGTTGTTACTTATTTTTGGACCTCACGTGCTGGAGATAGTGTATACCTCTTTTGAACCAAATATAGGAGTTTAGTTCATGATTGTTGAGGAATTGACAAAAGCAGAGAAGAAAGAAGTGTTTTTCGAACCATGTTTCAGTTGTTTTCTACTCTCTTTATCTTCCTCCTTTTGCTGCCAAAATCATCAGGTTTCTTATATCGATTAGGATTCTTCATGATGCTAAATTCGTTCCTTCTTTATCTGGTCTTTAAGGTTTGATAAATCCCTCAAAATTTACACTAAAAAAACTGATTCTGCTACTGTTGCAATTTTTTTTTTCCAACTTACGCTTTGATTCTGACTTGGTTTCGTGTAATATCTGACCATCTCAGCTATATTCTGTCACTCATGACATGTTAAAGAATTGACCTACACTTTTATTGGGTCTTAGGGCTCACTGTTTTCATGGCAGACTCTTAGTCGGATTGGGATGCTCAGCATTGTCAGTTTCTGAATCAGATCAGGAGATCCTTTTGACCAACCAGATTGCAGCAAGATTCTGTTCTTCAAAATGAATTTCTCTCACTTTGAATCCTCCATGAAAGTTGTAGACTTGTATGCATAGATAAATTTGGGTTTTTTAATCCCCTGATTTTGATATCAAAAGCTCAAGATATTCCCGCTTGAATATCTAATGTGAAAGTAGAGAATCCTACCATGAAAAATATTCCAGCTCGAGTTTTTGCAATTCTGTTCTTCAAAACGATTTTATCTAACTTTTAATCCTTCATGAGAGTTATAGTCTTGTACGTGATGATGAATTTGGGCTTTGGAATAGCTTAATTTCGATATCATAAGCTCAAAATATTCCCATTTGAACATCTAGTGAAAAATAGAGAATCCTATCGCGAGAAGGCGAATTTACAGGTCTGATTCGAGGGATCCATTTTAATGTTTCAAGGATTTATCGGGTTAATAAGGAACAACTTTAAATTTAAAAAAGTTAATTAGTTTCGTTGAAAAAAGGGGTTGGATCAAAAAAACGTCACAATAATTTCTGTCGCGTTGGATTATATTTTGTTTCTTTTCACAAAACCAGCGACCACGTTTCCTTACCCTCGAATATCCCACTCAAAAAAGGCCACCATTTAGAACTTGGCAGCATAAAACAGCCCCCACAGGATTTAATTAGCATGGTACTGTTCATTGCGATTTTAAGAACGACCCGCCGTCTGATTTCTTTCCTTTTTCTCTGCAACTTCCTGCTGGTTTCCATGATTCTCTCGCTTGATTTTGGAGCTGCAGACCATGTTTTTTCTGCCTTAGTCCAAAGGAAACAGTTGGTGCCTCACGGTCCCACCTATGGAAGGATAGAAAGGAGCCGCACCATCCTCTAATTATTGGAAAGAAATCGCTGGAAATCATCAAAATATCAATCAATATATTTTGGTTTCCTATTTTTGCTTTATTTGATCACCCCAGATTACATCCTAGAATTAATGTAATATTCGTTCCCGTTTCCTAATAAGAGCTGCATATAGACGATATATATATGCCTCCTCTGCTGACCTAAAAAGAAGAGGAGAAAAAAGAGAGAGAGGCAGGCAATACGAGGCAGAGAAAGAAAGGCAGAGAAAGAGAGACCAAGAAAGAACAGAGGAGAGTAAGGAGGCGGAGAGTTAGAAAGCAGAAGGAAACAAATGGAAAAGATTAAGTTTTCTTAAGATTATCAAAAGCAAGAACAAGCAGGGACTGCCTTTCGGTCTCTGCTCCATGTTCTGCAAACAAAATCTGCAGTACAGGGAAGAACAGAGGAGCTAAACCAGTAGAGAGAGAGGGAAGAAAACGCAGAGATAAAGCTCAGGAGACGGACGCCAACAGAGAATAGAGGGGAAAGAGCCGAAACAGACGACAACACTGATAGACTAGCCAGTACGCCTTCCCCATCGTCGTCTTCCTTTTGTTTTCTGCCTCCAGGTCTGTTCCTCCCCATCTCTTTGCATGCATTTTCCTTTGTGTTTGTACTGTTCAAGTGAATTATAATTCACTTGAACAGTAACCGGGTCTCTTTGTATGCGTTCTCCTTTGTGTTTGTACTTTCAAGTGAATTTATTCACTTGAACCGTAACTGGAAAGTTTTCATTGAACAGTAACTGAGCCCCTTTTGTGTCCAGCCAGGTCAGTTGCTTGGGCAAGTGACCCAGCCAGAACTACTGGTTCCAACTTTTTTTTTTCTTTCTTTCTCGGAAAAAAATAAAAGAAAGAGAAAGAGATTTATGATTTTATAGCATATTTATTTTAAGGTCTGAAATTTTTTATATTGTAAAAAAAAAAATATCAATCTCGCATTTAGAATTCCTGGTTTTCAACGCAAATGCGGTAAATATATATATGTTTTCATGCATACGGCCAATACCCTACATATTTTGAATTTCCTTTAAAACAAGAAAACAAATATTCGATGTTAAAAAAATGTGTTTTAGCATGGATTTCTTAAGCACAAAAAATTATTTTAATGCATTCTGGATTTTACAAAATGTTTGTAAAACTCCAAAGGGTGTTGGCCAGTATTTCAAAAAATACAAAAATCTTATTTTTGGGGAATTCATCTATTATTCACCGTTAATGTTTGGATAAAAAAATCTCAAAGGGATGAATATCTAAAATATTATTGGGAATAACTTGTTATTATTATTCTCTGTTAATGTTTGGATAAAGAAACCCCAAGTGGTTAATATCCAAAATATTTTTCTAGAAATAATAAGTCATCACACATCATTGAAAGAAGCTTCGATTATAATTGAGGACATTTCAATTTTTTTTAACTCCATGGTTTACGAGCCATGAGAATATGAAACACTAAGGCAAAAATAGGCTTTTAAAGCGGTCTGAATTTCCTTAGATTTCTAAATTTTTATCCCTCTTTTTTGCGATTTACGAGTCGCGAACACTTGAAATACTAAGAGAAAAATAAGTTTTTAAAGCACATTGAATCTCCTTAGATTTCTATCTCAGCTATTTTTTAATTCATAGGTTATAAATTTATTTCAAATCAAACACAGATTTTAAGAGATCTACATCGGTTCTTCTTGGCACTCTGTAGACATATCTACAGGTATAATCTATATTTAGACTTTGAACTCAAGCCCATTCATCATAGCAAATCTATCATAAGAAAACTGATTAGAGAACACCAACACCATAGCGAGGCAAACCAAACATCAAGCAGCTTACCTTAGCTAGGGCGTACTAGGAGTGCTAATACTTTCCCTTTACGCAACTAGTCCCTTGCCTTAGAATTTTTGAAAGACCAGTTAGGTTTCCTAGTAACCATAATACTAGGTGGCGACTCCCTTATTCACAAAAACAAAAAAACCCGACATGAATCCCTACTCTCGTGGCCATTAAGTTTGAAATGAAGACTCTTTGGAGATTAAAATACTTTATGGGCATTGAAGGGGCACGATCAAATTCAAGTATATTTCTATCACAAAAGAAATATGTACTAGATATGATAACAAAAACAGGAATGCTTATGAATTTAGTATGACCGAACTAAACATGTAGAAGTAGACCAGCATTTTATCAAAGAAAAGCTTGAAGCTAAGATAGTTCAATTTCCTTTTGTAAAGTCAGAAGAACAACTAGCTGATATTCTTACAAAGGTAGTCTCTAGCAAAGCATTTCATAACTCACTAGACAAATTGAGTATTGGAGATATCCATAACCAACTTGAGGGGTAGTGTTGGTGTGAGTTATTACATAAGATTCGACGGAGAAATTGTAAGAGAATTATTGTAGAAGATTTGAAGGAGAAATTGTAGGGAAGAAATTACATACCTAGATTAATTACATACCTAGAATTATTGTAGAAGATTTGAAGGATTTGACCGTTACCTCTATTTAAGCTATATCTATGTATAAGAATAATTACATACCTAGATTAGAATTATCTACCCAGTTAGAATTTCTTGTACAACCTATATGATCATATACTTGTGTACAATTGAAATGAATCAATAAAGAGTGAATGAACACTCTTAGTGCTTCTTATCCGCAACTACAAGTAACCATACAACAATACCATCTACCATAAGTAACCATACAACAAATTTAGTAAACCATAAACAACCATTTAACAATCTTATAAGTTCAAACAAAATACATAATATTCACGAATACGGTAGTTGATCATAGCCCGTGAAAAGCTCAATTTATTCTGAAGTTTTTCATTTCTTCATCAATACTAATAATCTTCTTCCATAAGCAAGCTATTCAAGTTTCACCCTTCACAAAATTCTAATAAAATTGAAACACAATAACGATAAAATGCATCATCCGTTCTTTCACATAATGCTACAGCCAAGACCATCAGCCACTCCTGTAACTGCCACTATCTTTCCAATTTTTTTCAAGCACATTTCTTCGATTCTGAAATTAAAGATAACAAAGCATATGATTAGATATTTGGAACTGATGTTCTGTTGTGGGTAAATTTTGTGAAACTAATTGGTAACATCCAAACTATAAAAAAAATTTCGAAAATACCAATAAATATTAATATCTAATAAGTTTTTTATTAATCTGATTATGAATGAGAAATTTAGCATTTTATGGTTAATTGTGTGTTTAAGATATTTAGGCTTTACTGGGGAATAATGACAAATATGAGCTAGTTTCTTCTTAAAAATAATATATATATATATATATATATATATATATATATATATATTAAATTGAATCTTTTATATGTAGTCTTTTTTTTTCAAGTAATGCTATTAACAGTCAATACACATATTCTTGACACGTGTTATATGATTTATGAGAATTGAACGCAAGGAAAGAAACCTTAACAAAACATGTAGTGGAACAGCACATAATCCATAAAAATGTAAAATAATTTTATATAAGGGAAAAATCTAGTAAGAAAAAGAGTACAGGAACAAAACATATGATCAATGAAAAATTTTGCATTTTTTGATTAATTGTGTGTTTGAGATAATTAGTTTCATATATATGTATGTATGTATGTCTTTTTTAATTTCTTTTTTATGTATAATTAATATTCTTAACAAAATGCTAAGTTTATTTTTTATTTTGATGATAAATTTTTATTTGTTTGGGGTTTTTAATTCAAATATTCTTTTTTATATACATATAAATATAGTTTTATTTTTTTAATTAATGATCCTATCAGGCAAATCACATATTCTTGACATGTGTTATATGATTTAAGAAAATTAAACACAAAAAACCTTAACGAAACATAAGTGGAACAATATAATCCTAAAATAATTTTATATACATAAATGATAGACAAGTGGACTCTTAACTAATAAAAATACATAAACATTAACAAATATAGTTCTGGAAAAAATAATAAAAATTGTAGAGTGACAAAATTTATAAAAAAGGAAAATAGATGAATAAATAGATTAAATTATTCCGATAGAAAAAAAAAAAGAAAAATAAATAAGTATCACTAGTTGATTAATCCTGTTATTTCTCTCAATTTTTTTCAATTTAATGAAAGAACATATATCAATTCCTAATAATGAAGAAGCAATCTGCTAGAAAAATCCAATTCAAACCAAATCTACAATTAAAGAAACATAATTAATTCGTTTAAAAAATTGGAAATTTTAAGCAATCTGAAGTATTTCTTTCTAGCATGCCATCATGTAACAGGGATCGAAGTTGATATCATTTTCGAAGATTAATTAAATATTACCTGTACGGGAGCTTTTAATGTCAAGCTCCTGCTTTGACTTAGTAAGGAATAGTTATCCCAGAAGATGGCATCATCGTGGTGAGTGAACCTTTTTCCACCATAACAATCACAACAAATTTCATAGGTGCTAGCTGAATCATCATTGAAGAAACATTGAGAGCAACTGAAGTATACGTCTGCCAAGAACGTATTACAAGACTGGCAAAATAGAGCTCTTCCACTCTGCATGATGTAGTACAAGACGATTGTTTCCTTAAAATCCAAGCTTCCATTGCCGTCCTTGTCCAGCGCTGTAAACAAGCTTGGATGAGTAAGAACCGTGTTGTTATCTTGCTTCAGATACTCCACGTATTCATCTAGGTTAATTCACCCTTCACTGTTTTTGTCCATTTCATTGAAAGAAAATCTGGCATTTCGCTTCTTCTCATCGGACAGATTCTCATAGTAAGCTTCAGCAGCGCGGCGAATCACCTCCATATCTATTTATGGGTGTAAGATTTAAGAGGAGGAGAATTTAAGAGGGCAATGGACGAGGTAGCTTTGGCCTACAATTTCAAGACTGCGAAGGGAATTTTAATGAAGTGGATAACTCTAAAATCCTGCCTCTGGTCATTTGGTGCATAGTTGAAAGATCTAAACCAAGGTTGTCAAAAACGTTTTTTTAACACGACATGAAATATACAATATAAACTCGGATCATAAACTCGAATCGTAAAATTGCAAGAAAAATATTTCAACTAATTATATATTGACGATTTCAGTCAAGTAGTAAATAATAATATAACACAATTAAAATAAAAGTGAAATAAACAATACAAATGTCCAAACACCTTAAAATACATAATTCAAATAAAAATTAATGCAAGGTTTAAATAACTTAAAAATACGAAAAGAAAAAAAATAAGATTGAACAACTATGTTTTATTGATAGAGTTTCAAAATATTTTCTAGAGGACAGGTCTTGAAACACACTACAGGCAACTAGTGAGATGATACAATATTCTAAGGTATATCACAAACTTAAAAAAAAAAATTAATAAAGATCAATACAGTGAACCCGTGACAATGAGAACAAAAACGTACAAAATGACATCAATTTAATCCATACCACCTCAACTTCCATCTTTTTTATGTTAGTAACAAGTCCTAAAAATAATGTCCAAATATCTCACCAAGCAAGACATGTATTTCAAGTTCTCTCTGAGTCTTTGTCGTCTCTCTTTGTAGTTAACAAATGGTTAGTCTAAAACACAGTATTTCTCTCTATATAAGTATTCCTATCTCTTATTTTACTCCTTTGATTCCTCACCATCTACCTCTGTCTTCCCATGGTTTCGATCCTCCGATCATGCCTTCCCGGCCTAAAATACAATATAAGGCTTTCCCATGCCCAAGATCCTCTAATGCTGGTGTTAGTCTGCTAAGATTGAAATTTTGAGATTTGAGCAACGGGGAAAGGAGAGACTGAGTAGTGGGGACTATGTAGTGGAGTGTCAGGGTACTCCGATAGGGAGGCAATAAATATTTTAACTTTTACTGGTTAAAACTCGAAATCGGTCAAACTCGGTCAAAATCGGTCAAACTCGTAAAATCAGTCCGATTTTAACCGAGTTTGACCGATTTCGAGTTTTAACCCGATTTGACATGTTATATACATGTTGACTCGTAAAATCATAAGATTTTAAGAGTCAACTCGTAATTTTAAGATCTACGGAAATAGAGATGTAGGTTAATCTACGGATCATTGTGTTAATTCTTATTTTACCGTCTCAACTTAGTTTTTTAAAAATATAATATCATTTTTTTTAATGTTTTTGAATTTCTTTTTATATGTTAATAAATAAAAATATTTTAAAAAATAATTTACATGATGTAATTGTGAACAGTAAAAAAGATTAAAAAAAAAAGAGAGAAAACACGGGAGAGTAAATAGAAACCGTACCTCTCCATTTCCTCATACTAGCCACCAGCCATACACCCACCCTTTTTTTTTCATGCTGAAGCCGCGACCCAAAGCCCAAGGAAAACCAGCCACTACTATGAGAGGCCCCTACAAATTTGGTTTTTTCTTAGATTCCACCGTACTCATTAAAGAAAAAAAAAAGAATACAGTTTTTTCCTTTAGGATAGGAGGAAAATTATTGTGTATTCAAGTAGACTATTTTACTCTTTATTATTTTTAACAATTGTCTTCGTATTGGGGTAAGATTATCTTTTATAAAGGATACAAATCGTTCATTTTTGAAAATGCACAGTGAAAAAAAAAATTACCCTTGAAATCTAAAAAAATGGTGTTTCCTTGAAGGTTTTTTTTGTCTTTACATTTTATTTACACAGTGAAATAATATTTATACCCCTAACTACTAAAAATAATGACCTTGTAGAGAGGGGTTCATTTGTCTTAATATATTTTTTTCATAGTAAAATTATACACTTAACCTTCAACTTTTTAAAATTTAAGAATGACTTTGAAGGGCATTTTTGTCTTTGTCTCATGGTTTTCCTTTTAATAATGATATGCCCTTGGGCCCTTTTTCATATTTTACCTTATTAAAATATTAATAAACCAGTAAAATATGATGACGCGTGCCACGCAGATGTTAGTACATCAGAGTCCTTCATACTTTTGTAGAGGCGCGTGAGGACAATTCTGGTGGCCCAAAAAATCTGATCACCATCAAATCTGACGCGCAAGGTTGTGGCACAACTTTTAGGGTGGCGTGTTGGGCAAGGCGAACGACAATGAGTTTTTTTTCTCCTACCCTTCTTTTCTGTTTCCTAGGCCTTGGTATTTGTGACAAGCCTTTAAGAATTGAGTTGTGTCCTCCAGTTTATATTTGTTTTGAATTTGATCCTCATTCTTTTGATTTCTATTTGTTTTGATTTTAATGCTTCGTAAAGTTGTTTTTTTCAATTTCATCTCTTCGCATTTAATTTAATTTATTTTTGGTATCCAATCTGATCATCATTTTTTTATTGTTATTTTTTATCCTTTTTGGTTATTTATTTTTATTTTGTCCTTTTAATTCATTTTTTTCAAATTACGGTCCTCATTTTTTTCATTGCTCCTTTTCTTAATTTATTTTGTAATTCTTGATTAGTTTCTTTCAATTATTTATGGTGCAAGATTTAATCCTCATTGTTTTATTTTTAAATTTTTATAATTGAAAATTTTTCTTTATAATTTTTTCGGGTTTGCTTTTTATAAGGTAGTCCTAGTCTCATAATCCAGTCTACCAATTTCAATGATTTACTTGGTCTGAGTTCAGTCTTTTTTTAAAATCCATTTTAGAAATTGTTTTCTTTTTATTTTCATCATTTGACATTAATTTATTAGGCTTTGGGCTTTGTGATTTGTTCTGCTTTTCTTTTTGTAGGGTTTTCCCTGTCATAACCTATTTTTGGATTCCTCTCTAAATTCATTTTTTGTCTCATTTCTTTTTCCTCCTACCCGTGTTTATTAGTGAAAATAAGTTGAAAATTATTATTTTTTTTGGAAAAACCAATAAATGTTTTATAGAAGGGTTAAGGAAAAAACACAAGAAATCTAAAGAATAAGAGCCGAATAAAAAAAAAAAAGGAAAACATAAAACTACATGGTGGATAGATAGTTTTAACTATTGGAAGGTGTTGCATGCAATAACCGTAGTGTGAGGACACCTTCTATACGTTGACGCATATAACGCACATGAGATCAGCTTTCTACGCTGCACTACGAGTGCATATTTTTCTTCATGGAAAAAACAATGATAACAAACTATTACTACTACTTTTATAACCATTATTATGAATATTAATAGTATTATCATTAGCGTAATTATTATTTTTACTACTATTATTAGTACTATTATTATTATTATTATTTTTACTATCATGACTATTAATTACTACTAGTATCACTATTAATAATACTATTATTACTAATATTTTTGTCATTATTTTTACCAGCAGCTATTATTATTATGATTATTATTATTATTATTATTATTGTTTGACAAATGAAAGGAAGGGAGAAGCTTCTTTTTATTTGGATATTTGAGTGTTATCGATTAGTAGGAAAACTGATTAAAGATAATTGAAAACGTGCGGAAGACATCTCATGAATCTTGCTTTGCTTTGTTACCTTGTGTTGCTATCCAATTTTTTACCCATGTTTTGATAAAGTTTTTTATTTTAAAAAATAATAATAAGGGTTTACATGTGACGATAACATAGAGCATCAGGGTTAAGAAAGCAATATGTCAAGGTGATAATTATTAAATCATATATAATTACTACAATATAAAATATCATTGCTATATGATTTGATTCGTGTTGTTTATGGAAAATAATCACTGCAATATAAAATACCATATATATAAGATTTGTTTGTACTGGTTATAGTAAACCATCTCTGCAATAATTATTTCAATATTTTTTTAAATAGTACGTATAGAGATTTTCTATATAAGTGAAACTCCAACCATATGATTAGAAAAGGGGAGCCAAACACATAAAAAAACCCTAAAGATAAAAATAACCCTAAACTTGTTTCTCTTCCTTAGTTGTGGCCCCTTCTCTCTTAAAAAATAAAACAAAGGCAGTCGCCGCCCGTTCCCCAATCTTCTTCTCCTAAGTCAGCCACCAGCGAGCCCCTTCATTTCTCCATCTCAGTCACTGCACCCCCACAGACACCCGACCACAGCACCAACACTCCCTTCTCCCCGATTCCAGCCTTTTCCCTTCGGTTTCATTTTCCCCTCTTGCCAACCAAAGCTTTCCCTTCCCCTCAGCCCCTAAACAAACCCAAACCGACCATTTCCAGTTTCTGGTCCCATAGCTGGCCATCAACAAAAACTCTCAGTCTCTCCCACAAGCCGTCCTGTCTCTTCCCTCATCTCTCTCAACAGACTCAGCTGCTGCCGTCTCCCCTCAGCATTTCCCTCTCAACAGCCGTTCCACCATCATCCCTCTCCTCTCTCAAAACCATCACAGACCAACCTCCCCTGCACACCGGCCTTCACAGTCTCCCTCTCTCAGCTCTCCCAGAATCAGAGACTGGCTGTGGCCCCTTTACCCTTTGTCAAAAAACAAGCCAGCCGACCAAATAGCCACTCCCATCTCAAGAGTAGCTTCAGCGGCCACGTGCACAGCAGCAAAGCTAGCGCCATAGCTACCCCAACCGCCCGATCTGACATCAACAGCAAGTAAAACAAACCGAGAGGAGAGGAGAACATAATGCTTCAAACAGATCAAAAAAATACCCAAATAAAATCGACTGCCTGTGTTTTTTTTCTTCTTTTGCAGGTGACGGTGAGTCAGATCACACTATTTCCAGGTTCTTCCTCGTGGCAGCGGCGCGTGGAGGAAATGCGCCACCACTGTTTTTTGATCCAGAAGCCTTCCCAGCAGTTTTCCTGGATTTTTTAGGGGCTATTATGTAATTTTGTATTTGTGTGATGTGCTTGTTTGTTTTATTTTAAATTTTTTGTTATTTTTAATTACATATGCGTGTATGAGAAAAACATAATAAAAAGGGATGTGTGTGTGTTTGTATTTTGTTTTATGTATGTTATCAAATTAAAAAATCAAAATGACAAAAAATAAATTTAATGTTTTAATTTGCATATGATCAAGTATTTTAGGGACAAATAAAATCATGTTGTATTGCCTGTGAAAATATAAGAACATGTTTCTATATATTTTTTTGGGATTTAATAATTGATTTATTAAAGCCTTAAGAATTTGACTAATTTGTGGTTTCTTGACTTTAATTGTGATTTACTATGATGTTTGTGTTTTTGACAAAGAAAATATATATAAAAAATGTTTTTGTGTGTTACATACGGCCAATACCCTAACATGTTTTGAATTTTTTCTTAAAAAAAAATATTTGAAGTTTAAAAGAAAAATGTGTTTTAGTATGGATTTCTTAAACACAAAAATTATTTTCTTGCATTCTGGATTTTACAATATGTTTGTAAAACTCCAAAGGGTGTTGACCACTATTTCAAAAAATACAAAAATCTTATTTTTTGGAGAATTCATCTATTATTCACCGTTAATGTTTGGATAAAGAAATCCCAAGGGGATGAATATCCAAAAAATTATTAGGAATAACCTGTTACTATTCGCTGTTAATGTTTGGATAAAAAAACCCCAAGTGGTTAAGATCCAAAATATTTTTCTAGGAATAATAAGCTATCACACATCCTTGAAAGAAGCCTCAATTATAATTGAGGACATTTCAATTTTTAACCCCATGATTTACGAGCCGTGAAAGTATGAAACACTGAGGCAAAAAGAGGCTTTTAAAGTGCTCTGAATTTCCTTAGATTTCTAAATCTTTGTTCTTTTTCCTTGTGATTTACAAGTCGCGAACACTTGAAGTAATAAGTGAAAAATAAGCTCCTAAGCACATTGAATCTCCTTAGATTTCTATCTTACCTATCTCATAAATCATAGGTTATAAATTTAGTCTGAATCAAACACAGATTTCAAGAGATCTGCATTGGTTCTCCTTCATACTTTGTAGACATATCTAAGAGTGTGATCCATATTAACCAAGGATTCTTGCTTTTAAACTTTGAACCCAAATCCATTCATCATAGCAAACCTATCATAGGAAACCTATTTAAGAGAACACCAACACCATAACAATTATAAGGCACAAAACTGTAGGTATGAGAGTAGAATAACCAAAGCATGGCAATACCCTCAAAATGATGAAACATACAACAGAAAACAAACAAGTCAATAATAAACCTAGAACCATTCAGTTTACCCTTGTTCATGTTAAAGGACATAAATCCACATCCCCAAGGCCATATACTATTAAAGCCTCTCAATCCACTAGTAGCAGCCACAAAACACACGACCTCCATCAACACTTTAATCAAATACATCATCATTATCATCTGGAAGAGGTTGACTAACTACAGCAGCTAGCTTAGCCTCGTGCTGTGCCTGTGCTGCAAATTGCGTCAACTTGTGTGTTTTAGTAGCTGTTGGTGGTTCTTCTATGTTTCAGCTGTAAATTGCGTCAGCTGTTGGCTTTTCTTTTAGGTGGAATTCTTTTTGGTTGGTTATCTTTGGCACCTACTGGATCTTGGGTTCCTTAGCTAACTGATGTGATACTTTTGGTTCTCTCTCTAGGTTGTTGTCTCCCTGTATTTTTGATGAATAGGAGCATGTTTCCTTTTGCTTTTGATTTTGTATATGTGTATATATGACTTGCTAGCTTCTTGGCCTGTTTCATTTTGATATATTATATTCTTACATTTGATAAAAAAAAAATTTTAGAAGGCAAACCAAACACTAAGTAGCTTACCTTAGGTAAGGCGTACTAGGGGTGCTAATACCTTCTCTTTACGTAACCAAACCCTTACCTTAGAATCTATGAAAGACTAGTTAGGTTTCTTAGTGACCATAATACTATGTGGCGACTCCAAAGAATCAATCAAGCAAAACAAACAAAAAATCACCATTGGACGCCGCGTGGGGGACGTGCGACATAATGGCGACTCCATTAGGGACCTTTGGACGAGGCTTGGTAATTTGTTCATTAATGCTATGTATTTGTTGTTCTGATTGCTATGAATGATTTACTTTGTTTAAAAGCTTTAACATGCATCTTTACATTCTGTCATACATGGTATAATCATGCATCACTTTATTATTATTATCTTTTTTAGGGCACACACATTAAACTTTAAGTTAAGTGGGGGACTAGCAACTTGCCTTATGACTTGAGTCAAGGTTTAAGTTTGTGTAAACCCCAACTCTTTGCTGAGTGTTTTGACTGATAGTGATTGGTACACGTGCCATCCCACTATCTGTTGAACCCTCATATTGCCTTTACAAGAGTAATCACTGGGACAACAAGAGACCCTCTTTAGAGACCAAGTAGCAAACCTACCATGTATCTCACAAAGGAACTATAACCTATCTTTAGGGTGTATGCTCCATAATATCTTTTGCATCAAAACAAGTCTAACCCCAAGGCATCTTAAATTGCAAGATTTGTGAACAAAATGGCCACCACTGCTAAAGTTTCCATCATGGAATATGGAAAAATTATGAACTATCACAATTGACTGAAGGAGACTGCTTTAAAAGCGATGCTAAGAAGCTATCACCAATCAAGAACCTGAATTGCATTGTGAACAAGTTAATGGCTCACTTCTAGAATGTGGATGAGGTTGTATTTTTTAGGAAATATTGCACTTATCAAATATTAATGAGAAGGGCGTTGACCCATCTTTTGTGCAAAATATGTCTCTTGGTGAATATGCTTCAAGCAAATCAAAGGCAGTACTCCTAACAAAGCAATGTGACAAGAGAACTTATGTTTATAAGGTGATGGCTATTAATCATTCATGAGAAGGCTGCATCCATACCCAGCATACAAAGCATTTCTTATCACAATCATGCATTTTCTTATACATCTATGCACGCATCTACAAACCTAAAAACATAGGTCCCCCTTTTAGAATCCACAACACTTGACTAAGGAAAAGGATGTAAAATTAAGAAAAGTCATACCTAGAAGCTCAATACCAAAAAGAGCTTGAAGGAGTTTGGAAAGATGTTACGCACCTATTCGGTTTGCTCGAGCAAATGTTTTGAGACAACCTTTTCCCTTTAATGAGATCATGCTTTTTCAAAAGTTCATCTTAATGTTTTTACACATCACTTTCCGTTTTCAAAGCGAATCTTCCATAACAACACCTGCACTTTACACTGAGAATGAATGGCCGAACTTTAAAGAATACATATTAGTTGTAGAAGAGAAAGAATGTGAGGAAAATAACATTAGGGGATTCACAAAAATTAATAAGAACAACATGAACAAGCTTGGAAACCCGCTAAAGAAGAATTTGAAACCATAGATTTGGGCAATGAAGAAATCAAGAGAGAGTAGAAGATAAGGACTTTGACCACCCCTAAAGAAAAAGAATAGTTGATTGCATTACTCCAAGATTATGTAGATGTTTTTTTTTGCCTGGTCCTACAAGTATATGTTTGGTTTGTATAAGGTACCACTAGTAGAAGGATGCAAATCGGTTAAGCAAAGATTGAGAAGGACCAATCCGAATGTCTTGATCAAGGTAAAGACAGAAATTGAAAAGCAAGGGAATGCTGGTTTTCTAGAAATAGTCAAGTATCCACAATGTGTGTCCAACATAGTGGTAGTACCCAAAGAGGAAGATAAAATCAGAGTTTATGTGGAGTTTAGGGACTTAAACCGGACTAGACTTAAAGACAATTTTCCTCTATCACACCTTGATATGTTAGTTGACAATGCAGCTTGTAGCTCCATATATTCCTTTATGAACGGGTTTTCAGGCTATAATGAGATAAAAAAGACGTAAGAGGATAAGGAGAAGAAACCTTTGTAACACTATGGGAAACCTTTTGCTACAAAGTCATGCCATTTGGTTTAAAAAACGTTGGGGCCACCTACCAAAGGGCCATGATAACTCTATTTCATGACATGATGCACAAATAGATTGAAATATATGTGGATGACATGATTGCTAAATCTAGAGAGGGAGAGAATCATGTCCAAATATTGAAGGAATTATTTGAAAGACTAAGGAAGTACAAGTTAAGGCTTAACTATGCAAGGTGTTCATTCGGGGTGAAATCTAGGAAGTTGTTGGGATTATGATGAGTGACAGAGGGATAAAAGTGGACCCCAGTTAAGTAAAGGTTATTCAATCTATGCCAACTCCCAAGGTTGAGAAGGATGTAAGAAGGTTTTTGGGAAGGTTAAATTACATTGCTCGGTTTATATCCCAATTAACCATGACTTGCGACTTAATCTTCGATTGTTAAGGAAGAAGAATCTTGGAATTTGGAATAAGAGTGTGAAGAAGCTTTCAAGAAAATCAAGCAGTACCTATTGAATCCACCCTTATCTATCAAGCCGAATTGCAAAATGGCAAGTTCTACTGGCTGAGTACGACAAAGTATATATGACAAGGAAAGCCATGAAAGGGAGTGTTATTGCCGATCACCTAACCGACCATGCTATGGAAGATTATAAGTCATTAAAATTTGACTTTCCCGATGAAGATGTGCTTTCAGTTGAGGAAGGGAAATTAGATTGGTGGACTATGTACTTTGATGGTGCTGTAAATGTATGTGGTAATAGAGTTGTTGCAATGATAATCTCTCCTAATAAAAAGCAGTATTCGGTTTTAGTTAAGTTGCAATTTGGGTGCAATAACAACATAGGAATATAAAGCTTGCATTCTTGTTTTAGAGGTGGCATTGGAGCTGAATATTAGAAAGATAGATATGCATGGAGATTATTTGCCAAGTGAAAGGAGAATGGCAAACCAAGGAAGAGAAGTTAAGGCCTTACCAAGAATACTTGTCTAAACTGGCTGGAGAATTTGAGGAAATAGAGTTCACCCATCTAAGAAGGGAAGGAAACCAGTTTGCAGATGCTTTGGCCACACTAACATCTATGGCCAATATAGACTTTGGGCACAAGGTAAAACAAGTACACATCAATATCAAAAATAACCCAGCTCATTGTTGCTCAGTCGAAAAAGAAGTGGATGGAAACCCTTGGTACTATGATATCAAGAATTTCATCCAAAACCAGGCATATCCCATGGGGGCATCCAAAATCGACAAAAAGACCTTGAGGAGGTTGGCAATGGATTTTTATCTTGATAGGGAGATTTTGTATAAGAAATCATCCGACGAGACTTTTTGAGATGTTTGGATGAATTTGAGGCAAAAAATGCATTATGGGAAGTCCATGACGGGATTCGCTCAACCCATGCTAATGAACACGTGATGGCTAGGAAGATACAAAAAGCTGATTACTTCTGGATGACATTAGAGAAGGATTGCATCGACTATGTCAAAAAATTCCATAAGTGTCGGGTGTATGGTGATAAAATCAACGCCCCTCTAGTTCCTCTGTTTAACTTGGCATCTTCATGGCCCTTCATAATGTGGGGATTTCATGTGATTGGGCCTGTCAGCCCAAAAGCCAGCAATGGTCATAGGTTTATTCTCGTGGTCATCAACTACTTTACAAAATAGGTATAAGCCCGGTCATTTGCTAATGTGACGCAAAAAAAAAAAAAATCGGCCACGAATTCTCTTTGTAATGAACCTTTTCTTCATAAAGCACATAATCTCATAGCATTTGAAATCTTTTACTCAAGCAAACTTTTTTCTTACGTATGACTAAGGAAATGACTCCATCAATTAGAGGGAACCAAACCAATTTTAAAACTGACAGGTATTGCACACCACACTAGGGACAAAAGGTGCACATATGGGTCCATAGTGAACCAAAGCCCGAAGGGGTATCTTCATAAAAATTTCTAAAAAACATCTGTTATGAGAATTGCTAATTGCATTGGAAGTTTCAGTTTTCATGAACAAAACCAAATCTTTTAAGTTTTCCTTTTAAAATAATAATAAAAGACAATACTCAATGGAGCAAGAAAGGGCCCCATAAGGAACCAGAGATCTTTTCACCAATAGGATATGAAGTATAGCGTGTGGAGCATATTCCGGTTCAAGAGAACAGGTCGAACAAACAAATGGAAACAAGAGCTCAAAGAAGTCTACAACAGAAATGGGGCCTATGTTTCCAAAATAGGTAACAAAAAACATGCATGCTATATTGTCATAACACTAACCTGGCAGGAGAATGTGGGATGGAAGACAAATTAGTTCAAAGTTTTTTTTGGGAATCGCTAAGATACAGAATCTTAGGTCAACAAAATTATGGAAAAGAATATGAATTGTGAACTAGCACTGCTTCATTCCTCAAGGTAAGATAATTTATTTTGAAATTCAAAACGGCAGGTCATCCGATATTAGACAATAATTAAAAAAAAGAGCATAGAGTTTTTCTATATAATAATAATAATAATAATAATAATAATAATAATAAATGAGTTTTTCTTAAAAACTTAAGATGGGTCAGTCGCCCGATATTGAGACCATTTTTTAGAAAAAACATGGAGTATTTCTAAAAATCTTAAGACGGACAGGTCACCTGATATTGAGGCCATTGTTTAGAAAAAGCGTAGAATTTTTCTAAAAATTTTTAGGAAGGTCATCCTATATTGAGACCATTCCTTAGAAAAAACGTTGAGTTTTCTAAAAAAAATATATATCTCTTTAAAGGGGGCAGGTCTCCAGATATTGAGACCCCTTCTAAAATCCTTTTCAAATTTCAAAAAAGGATAGGTCGTCCATTACAAAAAAGATTATTTTCCATCTAGGTAGGTCACCCATTAGAATGAGACCATTCTCCATTTTTTTTACCTGGTTAGGTCACTCATTATAATGAGGCCATTCTTCCCCCTGGGTAGGTCACCCATAAGAATGAGACCACTCTTCCCCCTTTCCACTTGGGTAGGTCACCCATCACAATGAGACCATCATTTTTTTCTGGGTAATTCACCTATTAGAATGAGACCATTCTCCATCTTTTTTTACCTAGGTAGGTCACTCATTATAATGAGGTCATTCTTCCCCTGGGTAGGTCACCCATAAAAATGAGACCACTCTTCCCTTTTTTCCACTTGGGTAGGTCACCCATCATAGTGAGACCATCTTGCATTTGGGTAGGCCACCCGTCATAATGAGACCATCTTGCATTTAGGTATAGGTCACCCATCATAATGAGACCACACACACATTTTTGTATTGGTTCTGGTTAAAGAAGATCACCAGATGGGATCTCAGGTTAACCCAACCACACACAGAGTTTAGCTTTGGTTAAAGGGAATCGCTAGATGGGATTTCAGGTTAATCGAGTTACACACCGACTTTGCTTCGGATTAACGGAGATCGCTAGATGGGATCTCAGGATAATTCAACCACACACATAGTTTAGCTTTGGTTAAAGGGAATCACCAGATGGGATTTCAGGTTAACCGAGCTACACACCGACTTTGCTTCAGATTAAAGGAGATTGCCAGATGGGATCTCAGGTCAACCCAAACACACACAGAGTTTAGCTTTGGTTAAAGGGAATTGTCAGATGGGGTTTCAGGTTGACCGAGCTACACACTGACTTTGCTTCGAATTAAAAGAGATTGCCAGATGGGATCTCAAGTTAACCCAACCACACATATAGTTTAGCTTTGGTTAAAGGGAATCGCCATATGGGATTTCAAGTTGACCGAGTTATACACTGACTTTGCTTCAGGTTAAAGGAGATCACCAGATGGGATCTTAAATTAACCCAATCAAAAGGACAGGTAGCCTGTGAAAATAGACCAGCGTAAGTATGTGGGCAGGTCGCCCCTAAAAATAGACCAGGTTTGAGTGTGCGTGGGCAGATCGCCCGTGAAAATAGACCAATTTTCTTTTAAAAAAAGAAGGGCAGGTCACCCATGATAACGAGACCATTTTCTTTTAAAAAGTGAAGTCCTTAGATGAGTGGATCACTTAGCAAGCAAGAAAGACTTTTTTTTCTTTACAAGCTTACTATGCAAAACATTGAGGAGTTTTGCTTTGCAAGCATTGTAAAGAGGGGGCATTTGTTGGTACCTAATTTTTGACCCATGTTTTGTTAAAATTTTTAATAAAATAAACTAAGGATTTACATGTGGCGATAACATAGAGCATCAAGGTTAAGGAAGCAATATGTCAAGGAGATAATTACTAAATCATATATAATTACTACAATATAAAATATCATTGATATATGATTTGATTCATGCTGGTTATGGAAAATAATCATTGCAATATAAAATACCATATATATAGGATTTGTTTGTGCTGATTATAGAAGACAATCTCTGTAATAATTATTGCAATATTTCCTTAAATAGTACGTGTAGAGATTTTCTATATAAGTCAACCATATGCTAGGGGAAGGGAAAAATATTCACAAGGGGAGATTTTTCAGAAAAGGGGAGCCAAACACATAAAAAGCCATAAAGATAAAAAACCCTAAACCCGTTTCTCTTCCTTAGTCGCGACCCCTTCTCTCTTAAAAAAAAAAAAGGCAGCCGCCGCCCGTTCCCCCATCTTTTTCTCTTAAGTCAGCCACCAGCGAGCCCCTCCATTTCTCCATCTCAGCCACTACACCCCCACAGACACCCGACCACAGCGCCAACACTCTCTTCTCCCCGATTCTAGCCTTTTCCCTTCGATTTCATTTCCCCTCTCGCCAGCAAAGCTTTCCCTTCCCCTCAGCCCCAAAACAAACCCAAACAGACCATTTCCAGTTTCTGGTCCCATAGCCGACCATCAACACAAACTCTCGGTCTCTCCCACCAGTCGTCCCGTCTCTTCCCTCATCTTCTCAACAGACTTAGCTGCGGCAGTCTGCCCTCAGCATTTCCCTCTCAATAGTCGTTCCACCATCATCCCTCTCCTCTCTCAAAACCCTCACAGACCAACCTCCCTTGCATACCAGCCTCCACAGTCTCCCTCTCTCGGCTCTCTCAGAATTAGAGGTAGGACGTGGCCCCCTTACCCTCTATCAAAAAACAAGCCAGCCAGCCACCACACACCCCTTTCATCCTCACCCGACATAACAAGAGAAAGAAACTCCAGCCACTTCTTCCCCCCACTTCGACGACTGAATAACCACTCCCATCTCAAGAGCAGCTTTAGCGACCACGCGCACAGCAGCAAGGCCAGCACCTTAGCTACCCCAACCGCCTGATCTGACATCGGCAGAAAGTAAAACAAAGGGGAGGAGAGGAGAACATGATGCTTCAAACAGATCTATAAAATACCAAAATAAAATCGACTGCTTGTGTTTTTTTTCTTCTTTTGTAGGTGATGGTGAATCAGATCCCACTGTTTCCAGGTTCTTCCTCGTGGCGGCACATGAACCCACGCGCCGCCAGTGGCGGCAGCGCGTGGAGGAGATGAGCCACCATTGTTTTTTGATCCAGAAGCCTTCCTAGCAGTTTTCCTAGATTTTTTAAGGGCTATTATGTAATTTTGTATTTATGTGATGTGCTTGTTTGTTTTATTTTAAATTTTTTGTTATTTGTAATTACATATGCGTGTATGAGAAAAATATAATAAAAAGGGATGTGTGTGTGTTTGTATTTTTTTATGTATGTTATCGAATTAAAAAATCGAAATGACAAAAAATAAATTTAATGTTTTAATTTGCATATGATCAAGTATTTTAGGGACAAATAAAATTATGTTGTATTTCCCGTGAAAATATAAGAACATGTTTCTATATATTTTTTGGGGATTTAATAACTGATTTATTAAAGCTTTAAGAATTTGACTAATATGTGGTTTGCTAACTTTAATTGTGATTTACT
>Ga0325414_1001755_pt1 | contig 21416 bp, 11 predicted proteins | sample PopdelMetagenome_8_FD_206183 | JGI IMG/M metagenome (GOLD analysis project Ga0325414, IMG submission 206183) | Populus deltoides microbial communities from Bellville, Georgia, United States - Leaf-PdKOR-R3 | ecosystem: Host-associated > Plants > Phyllosphere > Phylloplane/Leaf | place: USA... | reverse complement strand
CTCCTTGCGTTGAGATTGCATTTGGTCTGTGAGGGAGCATTTTGTTGTGGGATTTAGGTGTTGGGATGGAAGTGGGGATTAATGGTTTTCTGGGGTGGATTTGAGATTTGGAGAAGTGGAGAGGAGCTAAGAGAATTGGGTGTTTGATGTGGAGGAGTGTCGAAACTGCCATTTTTGTGTGTTCTGTTTGACTTTAGTTGGAAGTTAATGTGAAGTGAGAATCATGAGTATTTGACTATCCGAGCAAGACTGTGTTACAGCTCCGATAAAGTCAGGTTCATCCAATTACTCCATTTCTCGGTTAACCTCGGTTAGGGTTAAGGTTCGAGTCCGGGTAATAACTCATAAGTAAGTAATATCAACCTTTATCTGAAAATTATGTTTTTTTCCCGCAGTTAAGGCACAATCTAAGACCCTGTTTGTTTACTGGAAAATAGTTTTTTTTTTGGAAAGTGAATTCTGGGGAAAGTGAATTCTGGAAAAGTGAATTCCGGAAAAGTATTTTCCAATGTTTGGTAGTGTAATGGAAAATAAGTTGGAAAACACTTTCTAGTGTTTGGTTATGTTATGGAAAATGAGCTAAACAATAACTTATTAATGTTTTATTTTTTTCAAGTTTATTAAAATAATGAGGAACAAATCTTACAAATTAAAAAGTTGAATGAGAATGAAATTGAAAAAAATATATAATTTCATAAATTATCTCAAATAAAATAAATAATAATCAAAATAATAGAGATCAAATCTAAAAAATAAAAAAATTGAAAGATGAAGAAATTAAAATAATAATAATTAACATTTCATAAATTATTTCAAATAAAATAAGTAACAATCAAAAGAATGAGGACCAAATTTGATAGATAAAAAATTTCAATAAAAAAATGATAAGGAAAAAGCAAATAGCAATTATAAAAATAAGGACCAAAATTAATATAAAAATTAAATTTTAAGAGATGGAATTGAAAAATAAATATTCAAAACAAATTATATATAACAATCAAAAGTTTGAGGATCAAATTTGATATAATCAGCAAATAATGACATTTCTAAATTTTTCACAACTTCCGGAAAGTGTTTTCTGCCCAAATTTTTCAGGAAAACACTTTTCTGAAAACCAAGCCAAATTTTTCTTTGATTAGAAAGTGTTTTCCGTTGACCAACTTTTCTAATGGCAAACAAACACAAGAAAGTTTGGAAAGTGGTTTCCCGGAAACCACTTTCCGAAAAACAAACACAGCCAAAACGGAAAACACTTTCCTGGAAACCAAACCAAATTTTTCTTTGATTGGAAAGTGTTTTTCGTTGACTGAAAAGTGTTTCCGTTGACTGGAAAGTGTTTTCCGTTGACCGGAAAGTGTTTTTTGTTGACCAGCTTTCCTAATGGCAAACAAACATAGGAAAGTTTGGAAAGTGGTTTCCCGGAAAGTGAATTCCGGGAAACAAACATGGCCTAAGGCCTGTCTTTATCTCTTGAGTTTTGGGAGCTGGCTCCTCCGAGTTTTTTTTTTCTTTTTGTGGTCTTATATTGTTTTAAAAATATATATATATTTTTTAAATTATTTTTTTAAATATTATTAGATCATTTTGATATATTGATATCAAAAATAAATTTTAAAAAATAAAAAATTATTTCAATACATTTCCAAGTAAAAAATAATTTAAATAACGATCATTATCTCTATATGCCAAAAACTATCTTAACACATTAAAAAATAATAAAATATTAAAGTTGATAAAATATTTAAAAAAATAATATAATTTAACAAGTGGCATCTCTCACCATCAACTCTCTTCAATTGTTAAATATCCTTGCACAAATTATAATGAGGATATATGAGAGATAAGAGAGAAAAAATGATGACACCATTAGTATTATCATAAAAATATCAATGAAACAAATCTAATAATACCAATAAAGATCGTCAATGGTAATCGCAGGGGGTCACATGAGCCGTCCAAAGACAAATGAGTCACCTGTCACCTTTGAGCAATTTGTGTGGTCCACTCCAGTCACTATTAATGACATTTCTTGATATTCTTTGATCTGTCTCGTTAAGATTTTTCTGATAGTACCAGTGTTGTTGTCATCAAAGTTTTGATGTGCATTTGGGGTATGTAGCAATGAGATAGTGGAATAATGAATGATTTTCTCAAATTATTTAATGAGACAAAAAATCTTCAGCAATCAAATGGGTCACGAAGGGCACCATGAAGGCTAGGCTATGTAAAATTGCAAATATTCTGGAAAAAAGCTTATATCGGCTAACTCGAGTGGGCTAGAAGTCAAACGAAAAAAATAACCCAAATTAGAGATAACAAGTCCTCACCAATCAAGCAATAAAAAGATTAAGAAGAAAGGGGGATCTATATTTCAAATTAGGTAAAAATATATGCATATCATCTAAACTTTGAAACATTGAACAATACTTTTTACAAGTTTCACAAAAGAGATCCCTGATAGGATCCATCAAAAGGAAGACCACCTCAAAAAAGGTCAAAATTGAAAATGCTTTTGAAAAATTTTCACTTTTGAGAAATTTTTGACTTAGACAGGTCGCCCATGAGAATTAAGTCACCCAAAAAATCTTTATATTTTTCAATTGGAAAAGTCATCTATCACATTGAGACCAATGTTAAAAAAACAAATCGAGTTTTTTTTCCTAGGCGGGCTACCCATGAGAATTAAGCCACTCGAAAAATCTTTGTATTTTTCAATGGGGAAAGTCACCCATCATAATAAGAACAATGTTGAAAAAAAATACCCTCAAGTTTTTTTACTTAGACGGGCCGCCCATGAGAATTAGGTCAACCGAAAAATCTTTGTATTTTTCAATTGAAAATGTCATTCATCACAATGAGACCAATGTTGAAAAAAAAACCCTCGAGTTTTTTTACCTAAGTGAGCTACCCATGAGAATTAGGCCACTCGAAAAATATTTGTATTTTCAATTGAAAAACTCACCCATCACAATGAGAACCTTTAATTTTTGACCTGAACAAGCCACCCATGAGAATTAGGCCACCCAAAAAATCTTCGTATTTTTTTAGTTGGAAAAGTCACCTATCACAATGAAAACTTTTAAATTTTTCATTATCAAACAGGTCACCTAGAATAATTAGACCACTTGCAAAATTCTTCGCATTCTTTTTACCATCAGGTAGGTCGTCTGAAACAATTAGAACACTCGTGAAATTCTTTGTGTTCTTCTTCACCATCGGGCAGGTCGCATGAAACAATTATATCACTCGTGAAATTCTTCGCATTCTTCTTACCATCAGGAGGTTGCCTGGAACAATTAGATCACTTGTGAGATTCCTCGTATTTTATCATCAGGCAGGTCGCCTGGTATAATTAGACCACTCATGAAATTCTTCGCATTCTTCTTACCATCGAGCAGGTCGTCTGGAACAAGGAGACCACTTGTGAGATCCCTCGTATTTTATCATTGGGCAGGTCGTTTGAAACAATTAGACCACTTGCAAAATTCTTCACGTTTATTCTTCACCATCGGGCAGGTCATTTAGAACAATTAGACCACTCTCGAAATTCTTCGCATTCTTCTTCACCATCAGGCAGGTCGCCTAGAATAATTGGACCACTTGCGAGATCCCTCGCATTTTATCATCGGGCAGGTCGCTTAGATCAATTAGACCACTCACGAAATTCTTCGCGTTTCTTCTTCACCATCGAGTGTGTTGCCTGGAACAACTAGACCACACATAAAATTCTTCGCGTTCTTCTTAGCATTGAGTAGGTCGCCAGGAATAATTAGACCACTCGTGAAATTCTTTGTGTTTCTTCCTCACCATCAGGCAGGTTGTTTGGAACAATTAGACTACTAGTGAGATTCCTCACATTTTATCATCAAACAAGTCGCCTGGAACAATTAGATCATTTTACAAAAAAATCTTTGCAACTTTTCTCCATTAGGCAGGTCACCTAGAACAACTTAACCATTTCCCAATAAAAAAATCAATCAAAAGAAAAGAGGAAGGGTTTTCACAGCTATTTTTCTTTACAAAACTTATTATGCAAAGTCAAAAGAAAATGAATTTGTCAATACCTTTGCATCATAAGCATTGTAAAGAGGGGACAACTGTTATAACCCATCTTTGGCCCGTTGGCTTTTAATTTAATTTTACAGGGGTCAAAATGTAAAATTAAAAGATCTGGTACTTATTTTGATGAAAAGTGTGATTTGTCAATTTATGTGAAAACTAGGAACTACAATGTGTTTTTGTCATTCTATCATTATCATCAAGATAATGATAGTTATTCACTTTTGAATTTGATTCTTAATCAAATTCAAATTTCAAAGAAGAGAAAGAGTTTGTTTGGGACTTTGTTTCCCATGTGTTATAGGACTCTTGTATTATAAATACAGATCAAGGTTGATAAAATCTCGTTTTTAACTCGTAAAATCGTACGATTTTACGAGTTAGTGTATGTTATCGTGTTAAATCGGTTTATAAACTCGAAAAATTGTAAAATCGTATCAAAATCGTATAAAAATATTAAAATTGGCTGAAAACGTTTAAAATCGCGTTTTTGAACCCTGTTTTACGAGTTTAAAAGGATTATACACACACACACACACACACACACTGTATTTTTCACTACAGTAATTAAACCAATAACAACACCAAAAACTAAAAGTAAAAAACCTAGCGTCTCCCAGCGCCTCCCTTTCTCAATGTCCTTCTAGTTCCAATTTTCCAATCCAAACTTCCAATTTTCAAATTCAAAACAAATTATCTCTGCAACATTTAAGTTACCATCCAGTATCTCTTCAATTTCCATCTCTCTGTAACTTACCAATTTCCAAATTCCACTTTTATACAATCCACCTCTCTTTCCATCTCTTGAATTTCCATCTAGGTATGTCTCTAGAATATATGCATCTGTTGGTAGATGGGCTGATGTCTCTAGAATGAGAGTGAAGATGAAACAGGGTATTTTAAGGTGTTTGAAGCCTTGAATTATATATATATAAAAAAATTCCTTACGATTTTATGATTTTACAATCCGATTTTATTTTGCATCTTCCGTGCCGTGTTAAAAATACGTTTTTAACAACCTTGATACAGATCCTAGTGCATATAAATAAAAAGGGGAGATCGAAAAAATCTTGGAGGAGACATTACAAGAAATCCTGCAGGATTTTACAAAAAAACACAGAAGAAACATAAAAAAGGGCAGGCGAACCCTAAAGAATCATCTTCTCTAAGACTTGTCGCCGCCCCCTGCCTTTTTTTTTGCTCTTCAAGGAAACCAACCAAGACCAATACCAGCCAACACCCTCTATTTGCAATAGCTTCGCCGCCCACATAGGGTTTCCCTTTCTCCTCTTTGGTGGCAACCCCCTTCTCCTTCACCCAAACAACCTTCTTCCCTTCATCGCATCTTCAGCTGACTAAACCAACTTCAATTGCCATAGTTTAACAAGCACCAGTTCCTCAGCATCACAATAGCTCTTGCCAGAAATAGATCCGGCATATCTATCTCAGACAACATCGCCACTGTGAGTACCATCACCTACGACTCCTTTTCTCTTTCTAGTTGTGAGAAGTCCTCCTCCACCGTGAATAGATCTCCTCCTAATTGTCAATTCCTTCATATGAACCCAGCCGTCAAATCTGTCACCTGCAGAAAAAGAAAAACAAAATAGACTGAGAGAGAAAGAAAACAGAAGAGAATCAGATCTAAAAGGGAAATAAAAAAAAGATTAAAATCAATTGTTGCTGGTGTTCCTTTTTGGTTTGTAGGTGATGGGAGCCCTCACCACCAGTAGGGAAGGGAAGAAGCCGATCCAGATCCCCATGGTCCTTGGTTTTTCTTGCAGCACCGTGTAAGCCTATCCGCCGCCAGTGACGGTGGTGCATAGGATCCAAGCACTGTCACTGTTCCTGCAACTCAGGGACCTCCCAGCATTGTTCTAGAATTCCTAGTAGATGGATTTGTGATTTTTTTGCAAATTTTAATGTGTTGTTTGAATTAATTTGAATTTTGGTTATTTGTAAATTGATAATTGTGGGTGTGTGAGTAAAAGATAGTAAAAAGAGATGTGTGTGTATGTGTATGTGTGTTTGTATTCTTTTATATGTTTGTGAATGTAAAAAAATAAAAAGATAAAAAAAATTAAATGTTTTAATTGCATATAGCCAAATGTCTCCAAAAAAAATCATATTACGTAGCATTTTCATATAAAAATTCAGAACTTGTATTTTTGGATTTAATAACTAGTTTATTAAATTCACGAGAAGCTGACCAATATTTTGATAAACTACCATTTGTATATTTGTGAGAAGTAATGGAAAACAATCTTGGTATTTACTAACACCAAAGTTAAAAATATCAATTTCGATATTTATTGACACCAAAGTAAAAAAATATCAACCTCAATATTCATTGACTCCAGAGTCAGAAATACCATACTTTTAGGTTGCACAATATTTACTAACATTAAAGTTGGAAATATTCGTCGGTGAATATTCATTGATGCTAGAGTCAAGAATATTGTGAAAGGACTATAAAAAATGGAACAAAGACAAACTAGTAGCAATTTAAGACAAAGTCAACAATGCAGTCTGTCTCAGGTAGGACGCTTAAGGGGTGATAATATCTTCCCTTTCGCGTAACCAGTCTCGTGCCAAAGAATCTCTATTGACCAGTTAGGGTTCCTAGTGACCATAATACAAGGTGACGACTCCTTAAACGAGACTGTTTCTCCCAAGAACAAGATGTCAGGTATTTGTTCTTTTCCTTTCAATAAATAAAATTTTTTAATCAATTATCGCGATGTCCGAGTGTGACAAACATTATTAGTGAAATAGATTTAGATCTATACTTCTTGAAATAGTGTAACTACCTTGTAAACTTGAAGGTAAAAGAAAAGAAAAAAGCAGCGTGAGTGGAACAGTGTAGTAGACTTGAAAACTAAAAACAACGGTGCAAAAAAAAAGAGGAAAAAATAGCATGTACGTTACTTTATAGCTCCACCTCCATTTCATTCGAAACAAAAATTTTCTTTTCACTACGAACCGATTTCTTTCCTCAAGAAAGATAGACATGTGGAGCTTTTTATTGCCTTTGGTTGTCACCTGTAAATGTTAAACCAAGTTAAAACATTGCTAAAATATGAGCTAATGAAAATTTTCATCGCACATCACTTACTTTCAACAATTTAGTTTTATTTAAACTAGCAATGAAATAAAAATAAAATAAAATAAAGAAATATTAGATAAAGAGGTATTAAACAATTGATTGGCTCTTTTACATGCTTTATGTAATTGTCTCTTCTGAACGCATTGCAATTCAATTATTTTCCTTGGTGCTCTACCTGTAGGCTTTTCAAGTGTGATGAAGAAGTAACCCTTCGCTCAAACTCAGTTCTTTTTCAAAATTATCATTGAAAGGGTCAAAAGAAGGCAAATCATGTGTTGAGACTGACAATATAGTTTTTGATATACTCGACATTAAACATCCTTATGATGACAGTCCTTAACAAAATAATAAACATTCAAATGGGCTCTTTTGATAGTAGCACATCTATGCTCACAAAGAAGTCCTACAACCTCTCCCTTACCACATGAACATGTTTTTGTTTTTCAAATTTACACGAATTCATTTGTTTTTCACATGAAGCAAATTAATATCATAGCAATATATTGTTTCTAATCTTTCACCAATGAAAGTGTTTGATGTCAAAATCTCATTGATTTATTTACCAACTATTCCTTTCCATGCATGATATTAAAGGTGTTGTTAATATATTGATGAACTAAATAAATAAGGTAAAGCTTAGAAACGTCAACAAACACTCAAACTATAAAAAATAACCATAATTTTAGATATGATTGTTGGTTTAGACTTAAGTTTTGCTATATGTTTCTACAGGTTGACTTGTTATAACTAGTTGAGTTCGAAAGATCCTTAAATTAGTCATGAAATATTTTATTTTTACCGTTTTAATGATTTTCCTAGTTAATCTGGATTTTAACTACTTTTTTTATTTAGATTTGAGTTTTTTTATTATGTCAGTTTTAAACTCTATATAAATAGTTGATGTGTTAATTTTGTTTATCAAATTATATAATTATAGACTTGTAAAAAAATAACATAGTTTTCTTTACCTATTTCTTTATAATTTATAGCTATAGCCCTAGGGCTTGAGAATCTTTTTTTTATTACACTATGCACTGGGTCAATTGGTATTAGAGCAAGTTGGTTTATTTGATGGACAAAGAAAGTTGGCCTATTTGATGGATAAATATGGTAGCAACATCCCACCCCACAATGTAAGAGTGAAGGCAATCACGAGCACTATTAGAGCTCAAAAGGCAGTGTAAAGAGCCCATTTGCAGAAACTATATTATTTAAAGCAAACAATAACAACAATGTTAAATAATTTGGAGCATTTAGTTCAACTAATAGAAGACATAAATAAGAACTATGAAGAGAAAAGGAACATGTCTAAATATTTACCTTGAGGCAAACCTAACACCATATCTATTTTAAAGATCCACTTGGACAACCATTTATCTATGTGGAGGGTGTTGGCGAAGATAAACCATATAGGGGTTGTAGGACCTTGACAAACCAAGATAGACCATCATAACCTGAGAGATAATAAGGAAACAAGTTCTTGATAAAAGTAGAAAGTCATACCTTTAGTGGAGATTTGGATATAAAAGAGTTTCTTAATTGAATCGCTGAATGTGATAGGGTTAAAGGATATAAAAATATCATAGAAAAAAGGATGGTGAAATTAGTTTCTTATAATCATAAAGGCAAAGCTTTTTCCTAGTAGAAGTTTAAACATATAAACAATTAAGAAAGATAAGACAACTTATTATGTTATGGACATATATGAGGCATATGAAGCATAAAATGTCATTTCTCTTAATTACAAGCAGTATTTGTTTCAACGATATCAAGATTATTCGTAAGAAAATAAATTTATCAATAAAAATATTATTGAGTTTTAAAGACTGGTAGAACATAAATGAGTTCAAAAGTTAAGTAATTAGTAGGTGGTAAGATTTCTTAGAGGGTTACAACTAATAATTCAAGATAAGCTTGGAGTACATATGTTGTTTATGCTTACTGAGGCAAATACTATAGCCTTAAAGGCTGAGATATTGATGAAAGAGAGGGAAAGTAGAAATAATAGTAGCATATTTGTTCCTTATAGAATGTCATATATTAAGGTAAGCAAATTTAGTACTACTAATAAAGGAAAGACAATACAAACATCAAGGTAACCACTAATAAGACAAGATGCTACTGAACTTGACAAAACTTCGGGAAGGCAAGTTGATACAAACAAACCAAGCAACTCTTATGCCAAGCTAATGATGGATAAGTGTTTTTAATATATGGATACAAGGCATTGCTCTAATGATTATAGGAGATAAAAATCAATTAATCTAATAAAAAAAGGTATGGGCAAGAACCTTTTAAAGATGAGGGTGAGTTGTGCAAACCTAAATTTGTATAAGTATGATGATGATGATTGAGAGAGATGCTGTTAACATTAAAGGTTACATAGAATTCATAGCAAAACAGGTTATTTTATACCCAATATACCATAAATAATAATCTATTTAATTTGATAATTGATAATAGCAACTGTCAAAATGTAATTGGTAAACACATTGCTGATAAATTAAAATTTCCATTAGAACCACACCCTAAACCATACAAAATTGGGTGGATTAAACAAGAAAGGGAAATAAAGGTAACCTAACATTATAAAAAAAACCTTTTTTATTGGAAATTATATGGATGATATTTATTATGATGTGGTAAATATGAATCCATGTAGTTTGATATTCAACATACTTTAATAGTTTGATGTAGATGTTAAACAATTGGGTAGAGATAACTTGTATAAGATTACTAAGGATAATGTGAATTATATCTTTATATCTTTGAAAAAGGAAACCTAAACCCAAAGCTTCTAAAGGATAGGGGACGGCTTTCCTTACGATAATTAGTTTAGAATATGATATGTAATAATATGTAAAAGAGATAGATATCTTCATGCATTGAATGTGGAGATGCTGGCAGATAAAAGCGTAGAAAATGAAAAGATATATATTTTTTATGCAGTTAAGCCTTTGCTTACTAAATTTAAAGAGATTTTACCTGATGAGTTGCTTGATGAATTGTTTATAAGAGATATTATATTCAATGTGAGATTGATTGGGTACTAGTAGTTAGCATTTTAAATCTATCATGTTATCAAATGAGTTTTAAGGATAATGAGATATTGAATGAGAAGGTAAAAAAGCTGTTAAAAAAGGAAAGATTCACGAGAGTTTTTGTCCTTGCACAAAAGAAGTATGGTAATTGGTATATATCTATGGAGAGTCTTGTGATCAATAAAATAACTATAGGTTACAAGTTTTTGACTTCTTAATTAGATGACAAGTTTTATCAATTACATGGAGCAATAATTTTTATAAAGATTGATTTGAGGAGCAACTACCATCAGATTTGAATTCAGTCAGGGGATGAATGGAATACAACCTTTAAGATAAAGAAATGATTGTGCTAGTGATTACTTGTGCATTTTAAATTTTCTAATGTATTAAGAACTTTCATATGATTGATCAATTGAGTCTTATGTCCCTTTATAAATAAATTCAAAGTTATTTATTTTGATGATATTCTAATTTATATTATATATGAAATTAACCATGTGGGACATCTAAGAAAAAGTGTTGGAGGTTTTGTTAGGAAATAAACTATATGTGAACCTAAAAAAGTATAGTTTTATGATTGACAAACTATTATTTTTATACTTAATAATTAATGTAGATGGCATACATATTGATTAAGAGAAGGTTAGGGCTACTAGAGATTGGCCAATCTCTAAAACAATTAATGAGGTGTGTAGTGCATATGGATTGGCTATCTTCAATAGGTGATTCGTTCAAAAACTTCAGTAACATAATTGCACCAATTATTGAATATATAAAGAATGAAAAGTTTGATTAGGGAGAAAAGGTGGGAAAATAGCTTTTCTTTAATCAAAGAAAAACTAAGCACTGCTCCGATTTTAGCACTTTCAAATCTCAACAAACTATTTAAGGCCAAATGTGATACTTGTGGTATGAGAATTAGGGGTGTACTCTTCTAAAAGTAAAGACCTATGTCATTCTTTAGTGAGAAGTTGAGTTATGTAAGATTGAAATGGTCCACATATAATAAGGATTTATATGTTGTTTTTAGAGTCTAAAAATAAGAAGGCACTACCGAATACGTAAATAGTTTATTTTGTATTATGATCATAAAGTGATAAAAATTTTACGTTGTTAGAAAAGGATTAATAATGACATATATGCGAGATAGGTAACTTATTTGCAATAGTTCTTAACTACAATTGTGTATAATGTTATAGTCATTATAGAGTTGTTGATGCCTTGGTTAAAAGAGCATCCTTGTTGGTTACTTTAAGAGAAAAGATCACTATGTTCGACTGTTTAATAGAATTACATTAGCATGATGAGAATTTAACTAGTTATGGGAAAAAAGACAAATTTAAATTACCACTGATGACTTTCACATTCATAATGAGTTCTTGATAAGAGGTAATCATTTTTACATTCCTACTTTATGGTAAAAGAAGGTGATTTGGTATATGGAGAAGGATTGACATGTTACTTAGGGCAAATAAAAATATTAAAGCTATTATTGAGAAGTATCACTAGTCTTACTTGAAATGTGATATTGATAAGTTTATGAAAAAATACTATATTTTTTAAATTGTCAAAGGGCAAGCTCAAAATACATGTTTATATATGTCGTTGCTTATTGCCTATGAATTTTGTACTTGGTTTATCCTGTATACAAAGAGGAGTGGATTTTATATTTATTATAGTTGATAGGTTCTTATAGGTAGTGGATTTTATCCATTGAAAGAAGATATATGATGCTTTTGCAATTGCTCAACTTTTCTTTTAAAAGGTGGTTCATTAGTATAGGTTGCTGAAAACCATAAGTTTTGAGAAAGACAACAAGTTCCTTAGTCCTTTTGGTGTATAATGTTGAGGATGAATGATTTATCTTTATAATTTAGTAATACAACAAATCCATATATAAGTGAGCAAATGGAGTCGCTAAATCAAACACGTTGTAACTTGTTTCATAATATCTATGGTGACAAGCTAAAATAATGGGATTGTGTACTTGTGCAGCTAGGATTTGTATATAACAATGTTAAGCGTAGTATCACTGATAAATCACCATTCAAGATATTGTATTTGTAATGTTCTAGGTATGTACTTGATCTTGTACCAATTTTGAAGGATTATGGATATAACACTATTATTGAAAAGATGGTTATGGATGTCCATTTTATGCTAGATGAAGTGAGATATAAATTGTTTAAACTAACACCAACTATAAGAAAATTGTCGTTAGACATCGTCACGCTAAAGTAATTTAGGATGGAGATTGAGTGATGATGTTTTTACATAATAAGAGATTCCTAGTGAGGTTGTGTAGTAAGATACAGTAGAAGAAACATGTTCCTTACACCATAATAACAAAGATTAATGACAATACTTATATTATCAATCTATCAATTATATAATAAGAGTATTTCTAAGACCTTTAATGTTTTTAATATTTATCTTCATTATGATGACAAACCATTATTTCTGGAATTTGGGGTTGACTAAGATTGAGTCTTTCACAAGTAGAGAGGACTTACATGGAACGTGTTGCGGATACATATATGGACTAGATAGACAATATAAAGCCAAGAAAGAAGCTTAGACGCGTCAAATGTGCTACCTAACAAAAACAACCATAATTTTATATTCGATTGTTGAATCAGACTTAAATTTTATTAGATGACCCTAGAGGTCCAATTGCATAAGGGGTTGACTATCTATAACTAGATGAGGTTCAGAGGACCCTCAAATTAGACTTTAAAATGTTATTTTTACTGTTTTAATTTTTTTCTTTTTAAAAAAAAACTTTAATTACTTTTCCAACTTATATTAAGATTATTTTTATTATATATTTTTTAAAGTCTATATATATAATTGGTGTGTAATTGTTTTAATAATATTATTAAATTATAATTTTTTTCAGAAAATATTAGAGTTTTTTTAATCTATTTTTTCTACAGTTTAGTATTATAACTTAGTGTTTAAGAATCCTAGTTTTTTTTAATGCTATATATTTACATCAATGCAACTGCTTCATTTTTTATTTAAAAAATATAGCTTGCCAATTTCTTCTTTGTCTTTTTAATAATACGTAGAATGTTTATACAAGATTTGAATATAACTTTTCGTATATTTTTTGGGAAATTGAGTCTTAGCCTAATGATTAGGCTTACTTGGCAAAAATAATAATGTATATATTGTGGTGTGGTTGATGGATTTGCTGTGAATTTAAAATCTAGCATAATGGTGAGATAAAAATTGTGCCTGGAATTACATGTGCGTGTGTGTGTATAAACGCCTCTTTTACATCCTACTCTACATCATTTTATAAATTTATCAACTTCTTTCCACATCTTGTTCACTCCTTTTTCTTTGTCACCCAATGAGTTTGTTTTTAACATACACATACTTACATTTTCTTCATAAGTAGCTGAGTGGTTTCAAAGTATACTTAGTAGTAAAAAAAATAAAAATATCCGTAGGAGTAAGAACAACCAACTAACATCCTCATGTTTTAAAAATATATGTCCTAACACAATTATAATAGAAATTTTTAATAGAATAAATTATATATTAAAGGTGGGTTACCTGGTTAGAGTCATTTTCTCTAATGAGAGAATAAAAAAGTTCCTAAGAGCATCATGTAAGGGGAATCATAAATAACTATTCTCGTTAGATATGAATATGAGCTTTTCTTTAATGTATTTGTTAGAGGTATATTTTTTAGCTATAAAATATTTCTTAGTCAACTTGGTTCTTATATTTGGGTGATACTCTCAACTTTTGAGAAATTTATGACACACTGTAGGAGACTTCTTTAATGGCAATATCTAAGAATTGTTTTGAACTAAAGGAATGAACAAAAAGGAACAAGACATAACCTAGTTTTTCATATTTTGATGTCGTTTTAACGGCCCTTTAACAAACATAATTCAAGGTAACTTATATTTCATATTAGGGTGGAGAGGTGATTAATTATTTTTGCTTCTAATATCTCGATTTCAATGAAGATTCCATCTCCAATATGATGAATATGATGAATTTTAATGACACCTTGTTACCAATTTAATTAATTTCTTCAAATGCATTTGTTATATGATACAAACTCTATTTTTATTATATTGGCAGTTTGACGAGACCATACCTTTTTTAACTTTGTCTATTTGGTTTAAAATTATATTTTTCAAGCTTTTCACATGTTCTAAATTTAATAAATTCATATTTTATTGATAAAAAACTCATACATCAATTTTTTAATCCAAACTTTCAAAACTTAATCTCCAAACATTGACAACTTTATAAATTCGAGGTTCCCTTCTTCCCTATTATAAGTTACCAAAAATGAAATAGATACACTTCTGATGAATTAAGATCCTGACACCCAATTACAACCCTTAATCAAGTACCACTCCCTAAAAAATCCACTTAATAAACCGGTAAATAAAAATAATTAATCCAATTTTAAGCTATTTGTTTTGTCTTTAAAACCAAATTAATTTGTTTTTGTATTTTGATATCATTTTGATGAGCTCATGTCAAAAATAAATTTTAAAAAATAAAAAATTATTTCGATGTATTTTCAAATGAAAAGCACTTTAAAAATCAATCACTACCATAATCCCAAACGAGCTTTTTATGTTTTGACAGATACTTTTTGTGACTCAACTGTTGATGTTTGAGATAACTATTAGTTACTATCTCGAGATAAAAAAAAAATACATTGATGTTTTGAAAAAGATATAAATTCATTACTATTTTAAAAATGATTTATCTTAAATTGCCTCATCTTTAGAATCAAATATATATTTTTTATCTTTTTATAACACTAACGAGGGGTGTGCAAAAAAACCAAAAAATTGATTTAACCAAGAAAACTGAAAAAACATTAACTGAAAAAACCGAATCGTGAAAAAAAACCGATTAGAATATTTAGAAAAATATCTGGTTCAGTTTCCAGTTTTGTATTGCTTAAACCGGGTAAACCGAACCGAACTGAACCGATTCGGTTCAGAAATAAAAAAAAAAGCTAAAAAGCTTTTTACAATAAGGCATTAAGTCATTAACCTTAGCAGAGTAACCTCGTTCGCATAGCCGCCCCCTCCCTCAGGCCTCAGTCTTTAATCCAATGATCCACAGTGCCACACCCAATTCTAAGATCTTCATCAGTCATCAAATCACTATATTCTAGTGATGGTGAGCCATTATCTTCATTAAACAAACCCTAAAGCTCTTCCATTTTGTATTGCTTGTCTTTCTTCTCCTCTACATAACTTCGCTACCAAACTAGGGCTATTCTTCGCATCTCGAAAGAGGTTCCCTTAGCAATTAGCAAGTCCAATGAGCTTAGATCCCGTGTTCAGGAAAACCTTTTATGGTAGTGAACGAAAACGTGAACCAGATCTAGCAGGAAAACCTTCCAGTGCTAGACATCTCTAGAGTCCAGATCTAGCATCCCAGCAACACCCCCAAGCAGCCAAGCCTCAGTAATAATCCATCTAAACACCTTTCTTCAGTTCTTTGCAGTAAGATTTCTCTCTCTGTTATTTTTTTTCTTTGACATATGCTTTGTGATTCTACTGTTGCCTCAATTATTGTTTAGCTTTTTGTTGATTTTGTTTCATCATTGGGTTTAGGGTATAGGAAATTGGGTGTTGGACTTGTTGATTATTCTTTTTTTTTTAACAATTCATCAATATTACTTCAAATTTGGGTCGATCTTACGTTAACTATTCATGTCTGATCCTGCTCTCAATTCAAAGTCTTAGTTCTAAGACCTCCATCTGATATACAAAAGTATGCTTGAAATGATAAGAAACACAGTAAACTATTCATGTTTGATCTTGCTCTCAATTCAAATTCTTAGGATTCTTTAGTTTTGCAAAAGTTGGGTTACAAATTTGTTTTACTAGGTATGAAGTTGTTCATAGCCTCTTTTATTTTTATCACAGTTAACTGTTTTTTTGTACTAAATCAGGCACTGGGTACATATCTTTCTGTTAATTTGGGGGATGGTTTAAAGGGCTATGAATAGAACCATGGAGTGCGTTTCCAAACCTTTTTAGATTCTGGACTTATGTTCCCTTAATTATGGTGGTACAAGAATTCATATAGTGGACTAGCTGGGTGGCTTGGTTAAGTTAGAAACTTAGAATCTAAACTTAGTGAAATTGTAGTATAAATATTTTAATGGGATTGTTAATGGTGGAATGATAGGTTTACATTAAAGCATTGAGCATGTTACCTTGTTATGATCTTGCAACCTTGTTATTTTTTGGGAGGAGTGCTAGGACTTCTGATCTATACACAATTTGCAGGGTTGAAAGAGGGGAGTTTTGAATTTACCCTACTCTGATTTCATGCATTGGGTTGCTGTTTAAATCCTTTTTTTCAAGTATAGTTGACTGTATATTACTTCTTCTGGTTTATACAGTTTAATTTTAGTTTGGTTTAGTTTTAGCTTACAGCTTGGTACCTTTACTGCGCCGATCCATTTTTGTTCTGCTAAATCTATTACTTCTTCTTGCTATTTTTAGGTTCTTTTACCCATAGTTGTTGGCTGTTGCATCATTGCTATATACTACATATTCCAACATGCATAAATATTAACATGTTTGCATTTGGTAATTACAGATGGAAAACCTTCAAAATCAAAATGCTTCATTCACTAGCACTACCCCAACATCAACCAATGCCCCAGTTTTAAACACTAACCCAACATCAACTACTACAGGATCCATCATATATAATAAAGGTAAATAACTTCACGTCCTTGCATCAAGGAAAAGAAATGTTGATGATAAAAAAAGTCACAAATTTGGGATCATTTTACAAAACTTGATGGTGATCTTACAACCCCTAGAGCTGAATGTAATTATTGTGGAAAGGATTATGCATGTCATACTATTATTAATGGGACAAGTAATATGTGGAGTCATTTAAAAGTATGCAAAAAGTTTCCTTTTGTGGTTGATAAGAAGCAACAAATTTTTGTATTAGAACCTAATAAAGCAGGGGATGAATCAGGAGATCGAAGTGTGGGAAATTTTAAGGCAATATGTTATGATTATGATGAATGTAGACAAACACTAGTAAAAATGATTATAATTGATGAGTTGCCTTTTAATTTTATAGAGGGTAAGAGATTTAGATTATTTCTAGGACCTTGCAGCCTAGATTTAACATTCCTTCTCGTTTCATTGTTATGAGAGATTGTTTGAAACTTTATGTTGAAGAGAAGAAAAGATTAAAAAGAGCTCTTAATGGTCAATGATTATGCTTAACAACAGATACATGGACATCAATCCAAAACATTAGCTATATGTCTTTAATGGCTCATTGGATTGATAATGAGTGGAATTTGCATAAAAGAATTCTAAATTTTTGTGAAGTTTCCAATCATATGGGTGAGACAATTGGTCAAGTTATTGAGAATTGTTTGTTAGATTAAGGGATTGATAAACTTTTAACTGTTACAGTAGACAATGCAAGCTCTAATAGTGTTACTATTTCATATTTAAATAATGTGATGAAAGATTAGCCAACTAATATATTGTCAAATGAACATTTGCATGTTAGATGTTGTTCACATATTGTAAACCTCATTGTGTGTGATGGTTTGGAAGAGATTAATGTTTCGGTTGTTAAGATTCGAAATGCAATTCGGTTTGTGAGATCTTTGCCTTTTAGGCTACTTGCATTTAAGAAGTGTGCAGAAAAGTTGCATATAGAGTGTAAGAAATCATTGTGTTTGGATGTTGCAACTCGATGGAATTCAACTTATCTTATGTTAAAAGCTGCTGAAAAGTTTGAAAAGGTGTTCGTAAGGTTAGGTCAAAGTGAACCTAGGTATATGAGTTACCTTTTGGAGGTAGATTAAAAGGGGAATAAAAAAAACATAGGGCCACCTAGTTTGGAGGATTAGGAAAATGTTAGAACTTTGCTGAAGTTTTTAAAGATCTTTTACATGGTTACATTGAGATTTTCTAACTCATTGCATGTCACATCAAATTCTTTTTTCAATGAATTGATTTACATGCATACAAACTTGTTGCAATTATGTAAAAGTAGAGATAATCTTTTAAGTGGAATGGCGATAAACATGATGTTAAAGTTTGAGAAGTATTGGGGTTGTGAAGCAAATTAGAATTTTTTTTATTGTATGTGGCTAATTTTTTGGATCCATGTCTTAAGTTGAAATATATGAAATTTTATTTTGGTGAGTTGTATGATTATGACAAAGCACAATTGCTAACCAAAAAAGTGAAATATAATTTAGTAAGCTTGTATGAGTTTTATTTAAAAGCTGATGGAGTGGTGGATGATAATAGGTATAAACAAGATGTTAATGATGATATTGATAACATGGAGGTAGATGTTAACATTTTAGCTCGATTCAAAAGGCACTTACAGGAGGAAGACAGTGTGGAAAATAGAAATGAGGTTGAAAGGTATTTGGTTGATGGTTGTGAGGATCCTAATGATGATAAATTAGATATTTTGGGTTGGTGGAAGATTAATGCTTCAAAATATAAGATACTTTCGAAAGTTGCACAACATGTTCTGGCTATTCCTATATCCTAATGGCTTCCAAATCAGCCTTTAGCACAGGCGGTCATATACTCGACCAATTTTGAAGTTCTCTATCTCTAGCAACAGTTCAAACACTTAATTGTTGTCAAAATTGGTTGCATCATGGACTAATTCCAACTGATAATAGAACCTTGATGAATGATTTTGAAACCTACGAAAATCTTGAATCAGGTAATGTTTCTTACAAACTTACACCTTTTATTTTATGATTTATTAATTAACACATTTTTATTCTAACATATTTATTTTTTTATTTTGTAGAATTTGGTGGAAAGTTGCATCTAGCAACGAATGATAATTAGTTCACAAATTGTGATGCATTTATTGAAAACGTATGGTAGAAACACTATTTTTTATTTTTATATCTTCTAATTTAATTTATCATGTTATAATTCTAGATTTTGAATTTCAGGAATCAAAGTGCAATGTTCTTAATGTGCTTTTTTATTGAGACGATGTGCAAATGAAGATTTATTTTTTTGGCTTGGAGTGTTTTATGATAATATTATTTGTTGTTTTTTCTTTAAGCCTTTTGAAGGCAATGGTTTGTAATTTGGATTTTAACTTATTGGTGTGTGACTGTGTGTTATTTAAACTTTTCTGAAGCAGAAAAATATTAGAAAGGTAAAAAATATATTGAACACAAGATTGAAATTAATAATTTAATATAAATGAATATTCAGTGGCCAAAAAACTTAATAAACACAAGATTGACAATAAAAATTTAATACAAATGAATGTTTAGTGGTAAAAAAATTAAATATGCTTTGGAATCTTCAAAGAAAATTAGACAATATCAACATTAATTTCAAGCCCATCAGAAATCCATTAAAAGCCCATTACATAGCCAAAAAAATCTTAACAATCTACCGTTGAAAAACTAAGTTCAATCTTGAAAGAAGTTTAACAATGACAAACATATAAACTCAAGGGAATTATATAAACAAGACATTAAGACTAGACAAGACTTTGAGAGTCTTAAGGGTTCTTAGATTTAAGTTTGTTATTCTCTCCAATACGTTTGTTGTGCATCGAAGACTGGTAGAACTATGTTTTTAAATAATGATCAGAGACAAGATATTGTTGAGTTCATTGAAGAAAATGAAACGTAAACGTTTAATAGGAGTAATTGATCTTTGTAGAATGGGTGTTTCTTAGTTGAATAGTGGTGGTTACAGCTTCAGAGGTGGTCGGAGACGCCATATTCATTTGCTTAAAGGTACCTACTTGATCAGCCAAAACTGCCAAAAAGAAACTAAACAATGGCCGAACTAAACAATGGCCGAACGACATTAGTCTAGGTTAAACTACAGATTAGGGTTTTTAATTTGGGAGTTTATAATTTTATTTTAGTCCATGTTCTTTTAATTGATTTTAATTGAACTCGTAATTGTCTCCCAAACTCTTAATTTAATGCAATTTCACCCATGCCAAACTCAATCATCATCCCTAAAGTTCAGCGTTATTTTCATCTTGGTCCTTGGTTTCTGATTTGTGTATTTAGACCCTTAATTGACCATCAAACTTTTAATTTTCTTCAACCGAGCCCCTGATTCACTTTTAATTTTCTTCAACCGAGCCCCTAATTTGGTCAATTTCAGCCCCTACAATCATGAGTCCTTTTCAGTTTGGTCCTTGATTTTGAATTTCTTCAATCAAGTCCCTAATTGTCCATTAAACTTCAATATTCTTACAATTAAGCTCCTGATTCGTCCAATTAAACATCCAAAAAAACTAATTAAGTCCTTTAACTTTAATTTATTCGAATTAACACCCAAATCAACTCCAAAAACTAATTTCCTTGTAATCAATTCCTCATTAAGATTAATTAACCCTTCTAAAATTCTCTTCGAGTCCTTAACTATCCAAATTTGTATTTCTTTACCCCAAGTACAAATATTTTCATCAATAGGGCTCTTTGTCAATTAGAATTGGGTTGTTAATTTTGCTAATCTTATACATTTTGGTCCTTCAACTTCTCTATTTGTCATTTTGGTCCTTCACTACCATTTTGAGCAATTTTTTAGGCTTTCTTCATGTATATCCTCTTGTATTTTGTATTTTCTTTTTCTATTTTTTTTCTTGATTTTTCATGGTGTGAAAAGTGGATAACAATAACAATAAAAAAGCAAATGGCCTTGCAAGAAAATAAAATAAAATAAAATTGATGACCAATGTTATAGCTATGCATTTAGAAGGAAACTCCAGCACATGGTCAAAGCTCTAAAACATTACCCAAACAATCAAGTTAATACTCAAAATCCCAAATAAATAAAAAACTAAAATAGAAAAACAAAGACAACAAAATGAATTGATCATAGAAGTAATAGGAAAAACAACTTTCCTGAGCTTATCATTGGTGAAATAAAGTTGAGATCAATGTGGTCAGCAAGAAAATAAAAAATATCTATACAAGAAAAACAAGGATTAAACTGAAAATATAAAAAAATAATTTTAAATAATTATTTTTAAATTTTAAAAAATTACAGTTTGAATCGCGTTTCCAAACATATCCCAAAACTAATAGAAAAGCAAAGTGAGACATGTGGAAGAATTAAGAGGGGCAATAAACAAAGACAATTAAGAGAGTAGAGTACGTGTATAGAAAATAGTGATTTAGTTTATTTTTGTAATTTATAATT
>Ga0325414_1001753_pt1 | contig 21431 bp, 10 predicted proteins | sample PopdelMetagenome_8_FD_206183 | JGI IMG/M metagenome (GOLD analysis project Ga0325414, IMG submission 206183) | Populus deltoides microbial communities from Bellville, Georgia, United States - Leaf-PdKOR-R3 | ecosystem: Host-associated > Plants > Phyllosphere > Phylloplane/Leaf | place: USA... | reverse complement strand
CCTTCAATCTTTCAATTTAATCTTTTTGAATCTATGAATGCAAGAGGCTTAAGTCTTTCCCCTTTGAGGTTTCTTCCTCTCTTTGTCCTGAAATCTTAAAGAAACATGTAAGAAAGTGATGTTTTTCTTACCACACAATTTTAAGCAAGCTTTAGGAAAGGTTCCAGTGGTTTTCCTCCTCTTTTCTCTTGGTTTTTCTCTCCTCCTTCTGTTGTTCCTGCCGATCTTTTAGGCTCATTTTTCTTCCATGATTTTGGCTATCTCTCCTTTCTCTCTCCATTCACTCAAACTCTCAAGAGAAATGACATGCAAGCTGGTTTGGTTACGTTTCTTTTTGGAAAGGAGTGGCTGTTGCAGTTAAGGCTGCTGGCTGGTTTTAGGGGAGAGGAAAAAGTCATCTTTTTTTCCTATCATGTATTTATACCGCTCTTAAATGAGATGAGGGTGTTGGGGTACTAGTCATGTTTGTTCTTATCCCTCTTTTGAGTTATCTTAAGGCTGGTTACCTTCCCATAATTCCCACCTAGGATATACCGGTTCCCCCCCTCAATTTCTATCTAGAGCAGGCTGGTTAGTTTCTTTTAAATTTTTTCCTAGCATACATCGACCTGATACTATGTTTTTATTGGGTTTTACAATTACACTTTCTCTTATCAACTTTATTAATTTTATAACACTTTACATCCTCTTATTTTGACTAAAGAAAATCAACAAAAAATCTTCTATTATTTACAATTTTACCATTATATTTAATTTAATGCTAAAATGTTTCTAGTGACTTGAAATAACAAAAATAGCATAATTTCTTATTTTTCTCTAAAACAATCATGCCCAAATCTCTCTATGTCTTACAGCTCCTACCCTAGCAACAGAGTTAGATAAATCTCACTTATACTTCTTAACACTTGAAGTTCAAAATGGATCCTTAGTTTTTTTTTATTTTTTACCCAATTAGATCTACTTATAGTGTCTTTAATTCAACATCGGCTTTCAATGCTAGCTCAATTGCAGCTATTTATTTTTTCTAGGGAAGCAAAAACATTTACTTTTGAAAGAGCCTTACTAAGTATTTATTCCCAGAATCTCTTTCATTCTTCAAAAAGAGCACCTATAAGTCACCGATTTGGAAAGTTGAGCTCTCGGATCTCTGCAGTTGTTGTCATAGCTTTTATATGGCTGGTGTAGCAAAACAATAGAACAAAGAGTGTAACCATGTGGTGCCAACACTTATATGAAATTTTCAGACATGGATTATGCTTTGGCACAAGGTGGTTGTCCTAGGATTGAAAAACTTAAATTTGACCGTCTACTGCTAGTCATTTTGTATTTGTGTTATCATTGGAATTCACAGAAAGGGATATTGTTGTTAATCCACATAGTGAGGTGTCGTGTACTGGGGGACACTTGATAATTGTTAAAAGCCACTGCCACCATTTCCCCGTCTCATAAACCACCACAGACCAAAGCCAAGCATAGTTGTAGACCCACATCCATCACAGTCCCTGGTTGTCAACTAATTTGTATCAACTTGTCTTCTGTTATTTCTTCATCTCGAAGTAGGGCCTGCATATCCTTCTCTTAAAAGGTTAATTCAATTTGAGACTTTAGCAACTCAATTTTCTGAGGAATGGAACCCGTGAATTTGTTACCCTTGAAATTAACAAAGGATAATTTTTTTAGAATTCCAATAGAAGGAGGAGTGGGACCAAAGTGTGGGTTATAAAAAAGAGAAGTAAAAATAAATTTGTCAAGTTTTCAAATGAATTAGAGAAATTTACAAATTAAATCAGATACAAAGTTAAAAGTAAACTTACAAATGAGATATAAAATTTGATAGATTGTCAAAAATTTTCTATTCAAAATTTGCTAAAAAATTTCAATACATCATCTGATTCAATATTATATACTTGAAACAACCCTTCAAGTTTAGAAAAATACTAAAATAACATAATTGAGACCTAAGTAAATGACTTTAATAGAAAATTAGATAAATAATAACCATCACATATTTTTTACTTATAAGAAACAAAAACAAACACTTAGAAAACTAAAAGATTAAAACATGCATAACTTATTGTAGAAAACTCCAATGCATGCATGGTTGAACAATCTAGAAAGATCACATTTTAAACTTGAAAAACACATATGCTAAACTTATTTTTCCATGTAACGAAGACATGCAAAATAAGGCTCAAAGTTGGCTCATGGGATGAAAATAATAACATAAAAAACTTCATCCATTTGCGTTACCAGTCCAAACTCAAGTAAACCAACATCATTATGACCATTACAAGACACACTTATGTCATGTTCCCCTAGTTAAAAAAGACTCATCCTCGGGTTATATATACTATCATTGCCATAGAAAAGACCTAAGTCAACCACGTTAAAAGTGTCTAAAATGTCTAGATATGTGGGTAACTTAATCTTGTAGATATTTTCATCAATCTACTTCAGAACCTTAAATGGACCATCAACTCTAGGTTTAAGCTTAGCAAACTTACCTTGTGGAAACCTTTCCTTATTGAGATACACTCAAACCAAATCACCTTCTTTGAAATCTATATACTTACCATGCTTATTAGCTTAAGATTGATACTTATAGTTTTGCCTTTCAATCTTGTCATAAACTTGTTCATGCAACTTTTTAAGTTGTTTGACCCTTTCTTCAACATCACCACTAAAATTCTGACATGTTGGAAAAGAAATTAAGTCTAATGGAATCAATAGATTCTGACCATACACAACTTGAAAAGGAGTACAATCTGCACTTTAGCTAGTAGAATGATTGTAAGCGAATTCAGCTTGTGGTAATACAATATCCCAATCTTGAATATTCTTCTTTACCAAAATTCTCCAAAGACTTCCTAAACTCTTATTGACGACTTTAGTTTGCTTATCAGTTTGTGGATGACCAGTAGTGTTAAATTGAATATGAGTATCAAGTTTCCTTTAAAGTATACACCATAAATCACTCATGAATTTGGAATCTCAATTTGAAGTTATTGTTCTTAGAATATCATGAAGTCTAACAATCTCCTTAAGTATAAATCAATAATAGTAGTAACATCAAGTGTTTTGCTACATGGAATAAAGTGCACTATTTTAGAGAAATAAACAACCACCACTATAACTGAATCTTTATTTCTTAAACTTCTAGGCAAGCCCATCACAAAATCCATGTTGATATCTTCCTAATGAGTTTTGGTTACCAGAAGTGGAGTGTATAAACATGAATTTTGACTATGTGATTTGGCAATATAGCATGTCCTATAATGTTATATGAGTTTTGTAACATCTTTCTCCATCTTTGGCTAAAAGAAATTATCATGGATACCAACAAGTGTTTTATTTCTTCTGAAATGTCCACTAAGTCCATCGTTGTGAGCTTAAAAAATAATGTTTTTCCTCAAAAAACCTTGAGGAATACACAAACAATTTTCTTTGAAAAGATAAACCTCTAATATAACAAAATGCATGGAAACCCCACATTCGCATCATCCCATATCTTGCTGAAATCACTATCATGCTTATAAAGATCTTATAACACTTAAAAACTTGTCATTTTCACTTACATATTATTCAATAATAAATGTCTTGGACTCAAAGCATTAGTAACAATATTATGAACCCTATATTTATGCTTCATAGAGAAACTAAAAGTTTATAGAAATTCAATCCAATGAGTATGTCTTTGTGATATAGACCATCCAGCTAACACAAAGGATAATGAGAATCAACAAACATTATCACATGATTCTCTAGAGTTACCAATTAGGTTAATTATAAGATCAAGGGCCAAGAAAATTAAAAAGGTATTGATTGGGCTGATTCAAGATATTTGAGCCAAGATAAGTGTTTAGACTTCAACAAAGGATAAATATACTTTAATTAATGTAATTAAAAAAAAAGAGATAGTAATGAGACTTAAATAAAATTTAAAATAAAAAAAGAAAAAGGCAGCAAACACTAGATTTTCTTGAGCTGTGAAATCTTTATAGAGCCAAACACAAGGCTATCAACCTCCTTTTTCAATGACACTTTTGGCTTTATGCTTGCATTGAATTTTAAGCTTTGTTATTTAATTATTATAAAATTTAATATATTGTATATGTGGTCTTATGTTCAGACCATTAAGTTTTAGGTCTTTGGCATTATAAATACCCTTTTGAAAGGGAGTGTAAGGGTTTCAGACTTTGATGAATAAAATATATATGTATTTGAGAGTATTATTATACTTTGATACTGTAACGAATTGCATTGAATTTTGAGCTTTTTTATTTTAATTGTTATAAAATTCAATTTTTTGTAGTTGTGGTCTTATGTTCAGACCATTAAGTTTTAGGTCTTTGACATTATAAATACCTTTTTGAAAGGGAGTGTAAGAGTTTCATACTGTGATGAATAAAATATATGTGTGTTTGAGAGTATTATTATACTTTGATTCTGTAACGAACTAAATCGACATATCAAATAACAAATGTCTTCATTGCATCATCATATACTTCTTATTCGTGAATTGCTATTTGTTAGGTGAGGGTTTCAGATTCCAATAATGCTAGTGTTTAGGTTCAAAGTAATCTCCGTGTCACACTTTCAAATCTGATTTTTTAGATTTCTGAGAGTTGTATTGTTTGTGTGTGGGTTACATGACCGCGTGATCATGAGGTTCACATCAGTTCAGTTCAATTTCTGTTGGCTATTAAGAAACTTTAAAGCCTTATGATTAGAAAAATAACACAAATAGTTTTGGATGAAAATGTTGATACCAATAGTCTAAAGCACAGGCAATGACATAAAACTCTTTTTTCATAAACTAAATATTTTTTCTATAAATCGCTAAGGTTCTTGCTATAAAAAGCAACAGGCTTGCTCTTTTGGCTAAGAACAACATCGGTTCTAACATTAGACATATCACATTCAAAAACTTCTTTAAAAAATCAAGTAAAGAAAAAATATGAGCATTAGTCACCTTTTGCTTCATAAGTTCAAAACTTTTTTGTTTCATTAATACTCTTGAAACTACCTCATTTCAAGCATTCATTGTTTAAAACAATAATAGTGTTGAAATGTTTTATGAAATGTGGATAAAAAAAAAAGATGTTAAGACATGAAAAATCTGAATATCATGAAGAGTTTGAGGATTTAGTCATCTTAGAATTGCTTTAATCTTCATAGAATCTATTTTCACTCTTTCATTGAAAACAACAAAAACCAAGAAAGCATAGATGCTAGTGAAAAATTCACATGTTTTCAAATTAGCATAAAACTTTTAACTCCTCAAAGTCTGGAATACTTCTTATAAGCGACTAAGATGCCCTTCTTTATTCTTGTTGCATACAAGAATATAATCAAAATAAACAACAATAAATGTTCTAATAAAAGGTTTAAACATATGATTCATCATTCATATAAAAGTACTAGGCGTGTAAGAAAGGCCAAATAACATAACTATCCATTAAAAAAAAGTAACCCCTCATTTTAAAGGCTATTTTCCATTTATCACCAACTCTCATTCGAATCTAATCATAGCCACCTTTAAGATTAATCTTTAAAAATATGATAACACCATGATCAAGCAAGTCATCTAGCCTAGAAATATATAATTGATAGCCAATAGTGATTTTGTTCATTACTCGACTATCAATGCACATTCCCCATGACTATCTTTAAAACAAAAAGAGCACGCACAACACATGGACTCTTATTTTCCCTTACCACGCCTTTTGAAATTATTCCATCAACTTGCCTTTATAACTCTATATGTTCGATAGGTTGTCTTGTTTGGAAGCATAACACCTAAAATGAAACTAATACAATGATGAATATCCCTCATTGGAGGAAGTCCATGTGGAATCTCTTTAGGAACCATATTAGAAAACATCAAGCAAGGATTACACTTATGAAGCCAACTTATTCATTTCAAGCTTTCCTAAAAAACAATAAGAACACAAGCTAAACCAACATTATCAACAAGTAACCAAAAGTCCTTCCTTCCTTTTAAGAGGTTTAGAAATAAATCTAGATTTAAAATGACTAATAATAATCTTTACACCAACTTTCATAAAAAAAAAATAATAAGTGTTCTTAAAGCTATCAATATTAAACTTTTCTATTATATTGCCATAAATGACCAAGAAACAAATGACATGCATCCATATGAATTACATCACATTAAATCAAAATACTTTTTTCTAATGGAAAATAAAATAAGACACCTATTTGTTACCTTTTGTTCATGCTTAGTTTTCCATCCATCTCAACTTATAGGTTTGAAAGTATACTTCTATCTATGACTTTGTTCATCATATTAATAGATACGATATTATTACAAGCACCATTATAAATGATCACATCATAAACTTTCTCATTTACACCATAACAAGTTTAAAAAATATTGCAACGAACCCAATCTTCACTATTGTCTTGAACATCACTCAAAGTTTGCTAGATGATAACTCACCTTAATCAACATAAGTCACTTCATTTTCTTGATTTGATTCATTTGAAAATCCAAGTTATCTCTTCCTATATAATAACAATAATTATGTAATTTGGATAATCAAAAGTAATGTGTTCATACCCTTACCATTTAAAACACTTTTTTGAATTAAAACTTGAGGAACTAGTTGTGTTAGGACTAGCCCCAACACTTTCTTCCTTTTGATCTTTAAAAACAAAAGACTTTATAATTGAAGTACTCTTGGATAATGAATTATTCCTCAAGTTAGAAGAGCTCTCCTTAAATGTTGATTTCTAACTAGTCTTTCAAACCTCTTTTTGCTATTTTTCCATATTCAAAGCAAGTTTTCTCACATCATTTCAAATAAGGCTTTAACTAAACCATATTAGAAATTTTCTCTTTTAACCCACTCAAGTATCAAGTTATTGTTTACTTTTAAGGCTAAACAATATTACTCTTTAGCATGAGCAATTCAAATTCCATAGTATACTTTTCTATGATCAATCTAGATTGCTTCATATTATAAAACTTGAGAAGAGTCTTTTGCTAATAGTGTTAGGGCAAGAATCTCCTCTTAAACTTCATTTTCATTTGTTTCTAAAACTTGATCTTACTTCTGCCCTCACGAGCCCTTTGCTTCTTAAGATTCTCCCATCATAAGAAAGCATATTTTTTTTTTAGTTTAATAGCCATCAACTTCACTTTTCTTTCATCAAGATACTCTTTAAAAAAAAAAAAACCCTCTTAATAATTTGAAGCCAATCAATGAACTTGTTAGATTGTATTTTACCTTTGAATTTATGAATGTTGACTTTCATGTCAAAATCTTGATAAGGACCTTTATTCATTAATCTTTATTACTGAGAAGAAGAATTATCACTAGTATGATGTTATGTTTTATGATAAAATGATTAACACCCTCCTCATTATTGCTTAGAGGAACCAATTTTAGTGTTATTCTCATCATCATCTCATTTTCATATTGTTTAGTGGATTTGCCTTCTCATTTCATCTATCTCAAGAGCACGAATATCTCTCTCAAATTCTTGCACACAACGTCCATGAACAGTCATGGTAGTAAATCCTAAATAATGATACCAACTTGATACCTAGATGGTATGTATATTGCAAAGAAACAGTTCATTTATGAAAAAAAAAATGTTTTTCACTCACCACTCCAAGGTATAAAACCAAAGAGATACAAATACAACTAACTTACCAACATAAAGATATAAATTAAATCACCACTTTAAAGATACCGAGTTAAGGTAATAACCCACCACTCATTAAGGAGATATAGAACTTGATAGAGTGCCAAAAGATCAAGTCAAATATTTTCAATTTAAAATTTGTTAAAAGATCTTAATATATGGTTTGATTTGACATTATATACTTGAAACAACCCTCCAGATCTAGAAAAACACTAAAATGACATAATTAAGACCTAAATAAATGACTTTGATATAAAACTAGATAAATAATAATTATGATATATTTTTTACTTATGAGAAACTCAAACAAACACTTGGAAAGCTTAAAAATTAAAACAAACATAATTTCTTGTAGAAAACTCAAATGCATGCATGGGTGGACAATTTGGAAATATCACATTCCGGACTTGAAAACCACATATGATAAACTTATTTTCACATGCAATAGAGACATGCAAAATTGGGCTCAAAGTTGGCTCATGGGCTGAAAATAAATAACATGAAGAACTTCACCCATTTGCATTGTCAACCCAAACTCAAGTAACCCAACATCAATAAAACCATTAAAGGACACACTCTTGTGTCAGTTTATGTGTCAAGTTTTAGGAGAGAGAAATGTTATTTTATGAGAGAGAGAAACATGGTTTAGGGTAAAATTATGCAAAACAAATATATTATATAACACGGGAAAAATTATCTTTTTGTTTAATTTAAAATGTTCTGTTGACAAAAAAAAATATAATTTTTCAAATCACAAAGAAAAAGTGAAAAATCAATCAAACCATAGAAAGTCGATTTAATTATCCTATTTGAAAAAAAATTAAATGTTCATATTAAAAATCATAAAGAACAAAAAAAAAATATACCATTACAATCCATAATAATTTTACTTATATACTACAATACACTCCACCGTATAGAAATGCCATCTCTTTTTTTGTTTTTGTTAATAAAGTAAATTGTTAATGCTTAACCATTAGATTATTATATGAAGAAGAAAAATCTAAAGAGACGGCGCGGGGGGGGGGTAGATCAAAAAAATGATTAAACCGAAAAAATCGGAAAAAAAAATTGAACCGTGAAAAAAACCAATTAAAATTTAAAAAAACCGACCGGTTCTGTTTCGGTTTTATAAGCCTGAAACCAAAAAAATCAAATCAAACCGAACCGAATCCAAACCGAAAAAACCTAGCCAAAACCAAGTTAAACCAAAAAAACTAAGCAAAATCGGTTTGAACCGGTTTTATCCTAAAAAACCAAACCGAACCGAACCAGATCGGTTTAAACCGGTTTCAATTTTTTTTAAAAAAAATATTTTAATCTAATTATTTCTTTTATAAAAACCAAACCAAATAAAAAATAATCACCTTTATTTTTCTCCATTCCTCTTATTCTTTCTTCTTATTTGGTGGATACATGTATAGTGCATAGATCGGGAAAAGTAAGCCTCAGTTGGTCCATCTGATCTAAGAGCCCATTAAGAACCCATTCTGTTCCTTCCGGCACTTTATTGATAGGGTTTTCGGTCTCGTAACTCTCTCTCTCTCTCTTTCGCTTCAAACTCTCATCACCTGCGGCTTCACCACGTTAGTAGGTTTCTTCTCTGAGCTCTCTCTCCCTGTCTATCTCTGTTTTTTGTTGGTTTCTTATTTGTTTTGGTTCCGCAAATCAGAATGGCCGAGAAAGATAAAGGACCCGTGATTGGTCTCTCGTGGCATCCAACGTTGCCGACTTTATCCTCGTCTACAACCAAAAATATCAAGACCCCAGATGAGGCTGAAAGCAGCAGTGCACTCTGGAAGCCCAAATCACAGCTTGTTGATGGCTTATTTGTGCCACCCAATGATCCTATTAAGCTAAACAAGTTACGTAAAAGCCAACGCAAAGATACACTAGGCAAGGATTGGTATGTTTTCAATGCTAAACTTCCTATCTTTTTTTTAAAAATAACTTAGAAAATATATATGAATTGATCACTTGGTGTTTTTTTTTTTTTTCCATGTGAATTGTTGAAATAGGTTTGATATGCCCGCCCCAACTATAACTCAAGAGTTGAAAAGGGATCTCCAGCTACTTAAGGTTCCATTCTCTATGTTTATGTATTTTGTTGTTTTGTGGAAATTTAGTTGTCATGATTTGATGCCTTGATTTTTGCATGGAGTGATTCGAATAGTTGACTTTAAACAGGCATTTCATATGATTTAAGGAATGGATATTTACTTGTTGTGCTGCCATTTTGCTTGTGTTGATGATATAGCTGAGAAGTGCCATTGATCCAAAGAGACACTACAAGAGGGGCGATCCAAAGTCAAAAGATCTCCCTAAATATTTCCAGGTAAATCCTTGGTGTATGGATAAAACTAAGAGTGAAGTGTAGCACTAGCATTTTGGGATGATATATATGTAGGGTTTTTGTTTTTCCTCGATGGTTTTTTTTTTTTTCACTGGGTTAATTGGTAAATCATTTTGTGATTTTGACAAATGATCAGGTGGGCACAGTTGTGGAGTCTGCAACAGATTTCTACTCTGGTAGGCTAACTAAGAAGGAGAGGAAAGCGACCATTGCAGATGAACTACTTTATGATCAAACTTTCCGGGCTTACAGGTGAGATGGAAAGAGACTTGATCACCTTTTGTTAAAAGAAACCTGATTTGATTATTAGTGAAAGATGATGACTACATCGTATTTCAATGCTGTCTCGTAATCTGTTTCTTGAAGATATCTTATTGTCAAGGGAAAGAATAAAATCACAAAGTAGTTGAAGATGCAAGATCATCAGTTTATAACATTAACACTTGGGGGTACTATTTAACCATCAATGTCTTTGAAAGAGCATGTTACGTGATTAAATAGTACATTGGGCATCTTGTAGATTGATTGTTTTAGATCACAGTGTGAAAGTATGGTTCAAGCATGTAATCTTGCATGTTGATGACCCAAAAATACTAGCTATGTGAATGTTCTTGTTGCTTGATATCTTTATTGCGGTCATAGCTTTAACAAACTGATATTGCTGCGATATGTTTAAGACACTGATGTTTTTGCTTCTTTTTTTATATGTTCACATATCATTTTAAAGAAGCTGATTTTAAGATTATTGATAAGCAAAGGTTTCTGATAAATTGATTTTTGTCAATTTTTAATGCAGCATATTGCTAATCTTGCTTGTATATTGTTGTTTGTTGTGATAACATTTTACAGGAAGCGTAAGGTTCGAGAGATTGAGGAAAAGAATCGCCGAGGTGGAAATGATAAGTGGAAGATAAAGGGTAAACAATCCCGGAAACGAGCCAAGGAAAGAAGGCACTAGAGAATCCGTTTACCATCGTGACCCAATTGTTTCACAATTTACGTTTTCAGAGGACTTAAAATAGATTGATAGTCATAGTGGTTGTTGGAGCATGGCAGAATGAACAGTAATTCTAAGAAATTCACAGGAAAAGGACCGAAAGATTTGAGATATGCTCTTCCGTGTGTAAAAAGCTACGTGAGGAAATTTTGTTTGCTACTGTTTCAAATTTTCATTAACATGTATGATCGCCAGAGCATGCAATTGCTATAAAGTTTTTTGGCTGCTGTTCTGTGGCTGTAACATGTAAAATTCTGGGTACACAACTCATCTGAATTGCTATAAAGTTAAGTCTTTTTGGTTTGAAAATCATAGATTATTCCCTTAATCAGAATTTGATTGCTAAACTTTTTATAAAATGTCCAAACTTCCCTTTTAAATTCTCAATTATTTTTCATTTGTAGAAGATGAAATTGAAAATTTTGACTAGAAATAAAGAAATATCATAAAAAAATCAATTAAATTGTTAATAAAACCAACCAAAGCCCGAAGTTATTCAGATGTAAAAATATAGAGTAAGTTATCATGTTGAAATTAATTCAAATTATTTTTTGGTTTATACTTGCTGAGGGAATTAGAATAACTAATGACATTCTATTAATTATTCCCAAAATATAAAAAAAGAGAATTTACAAGAGAGAAATCATAAAAGTATTATTTATTATTTTTTTATTGATCATGTATTTTATAGAAATAGATTAATATTTTAGATCTATCTCATTAACCACATTTCTGTCTCTGCTGATTACTGTGACAATAACCAAAATCTATCTAAATTTCTCCCTACTGTTTTTATCCTGTTTCACATTCTTTTCCCCTGTGAAGCAAATGGAGTTTAATTACTACTGATTTATGTGATTATTGGATTTTCAAACACAAAGGAAATACAATAAATTAAGGACTTCCACGGCTGGTTGATCAATATAACAACAGCACCTGCCAAGAAGTATTTAAGTAAACAGGCAAGAAACAAGTGTTGAAGCAAAAAGGTCAGCATCAGCCTTGCACTTCAACCTCAAGCAAAAACATAAGATGTTTTAAAAAAATATTTCATAGTATTTTTTGTTTGAAAATACATGAAAATAATATTTAAAAAAAAATATATTTTTGATATCAGTCTATCAAAACAATACAAAAACACAAATAAAATAATTTCAAGCAAAAAAAATTTAAAATTTTATGTAACATGATTTCTACCACAAAAACAAAAAACATCATAAGAACACCCAAAATACATGTGCTGTTTACTATAATGTATGTCCTAAAAACACCCACTATACATGTGCTGTTTACTATAATGTATGCTCTTGTACAAATGGTCCCCAGAGATATTCCTATCATATTCGCACCTCAGAGCCCCGGGACAACAAACTATAACTTGTATAGTTTCTGCTCATGAGGGCTATTTGAAGTGGTTTAGGCAAACACTAGTTTAGTTGCAAGAATCTATATAACCACCATTCTCCTATTAATGGATGATAAAAGCATGAAACAATACGTGAATGATTTATCCTAACACAACACACTGATGCATGACAATAAAGACACAACATAGCACTATAATGCCATGGCATATGACGACTTTTATTCACACAAACACACAAAAGCCATCACATCACAAGCATCTAAGCAAAATATGATGCTTTTCAACAATCGGTGCATACAAAAACATGTGAACAGATTGCCATCTAAAATTGTCAAAAAAGTTAGTGTGGGATACTTAGGAAAAGGAAACAACTACTTTACCTACGATCTATGCATGCTAAGATTCTTTGCATGTCTTCTTATTGTGGCCAAGGCCCTTGCATTTACTACACTGAAGCTGACGCTTTATAATATCAGTTGATTCAGCCTGCTTTGTCTTTGGCCGGCCAGGTGGACGCTTAGTTGGTGGAGGGGTTACAATAACTCCCGCCTCAGTTAATTCACCCTGCACTGGTCGGTCAACATTTGGAACAGGTTGAATCGACTCAGCATACGATAAGCGGTAACTCTCGGTTGTGAAGTATCTGGAGCAATAATCATATGGACTTCGGCCAATGCATTCAAAGACCGCAACAGCATGGCAGCAGGGCAAACCAGTTAGTTGCCATCCCTTGCAGCTACAGTCCCAATGATCAATATCAACAACATCTACAGATTCCCCGCGAACTTCAAATGTACTTCCATGGGAGAGTAACACTTGAAGTGACCTTGCAATTGACATTTCCTTTTCTAATTTTTCCTCCTTTGATGGGGTTAACTTAGTTTTCCATTGATTTGATTCCACCCGGCGAGTATAAATTGCTTCCATCATCTTACCTCTTAATGCATCGACCATTTGTGTTATTGGCAACTCATGTGCCTCTGATATCCAATTGTAGAACTGTTGTCCAAAGTTCGATGTCATATGATCATACCTTGCCCCTCCAAAGAATGCATTTGCCCAGTGCTCAGGCTCGCTTTGTACAACCCAATTGTAAGCTTCAGGGGATATACCCTTTATATTTTCTACAGAGCGCTGGAATCCCTCAAGTCTGGGTGCATAAGCAGCAGCGTAAAAATCATTAACCATGAAACGTCTTGCTTCATGAGAAAACTGACCTTTCAAGTCTTTATTTAGTTTCTCTGCAAGACGGCGTAAGCAATAGCTGTGGTAGCATTTATCAAATATCTCAGCTAATGATTTCTTCAAACCATTTTGAAAATCTGCCACAAATGTGATCTGGCGAGATACAGAGACTGCAGACTTCAGTTCCAATAAAAACCAAAGCCAGTTGTCCTCTGTTTCAGCATCAACTACAGCAAATGCTATAGGAAAAATACCATCATCTGCATCTGCAGCAGTAGCAGCCAACAGTGTCCCTTGGTATTTTGAGTTTAAAGGAATGCTGTCAAGGAAAATGAGAGGACGGCAACCTTGATCAAAACCAGATATTGATGCATGAAATGACACAAAGAGACGATGAAAGCTTGAGTCATCTTTTGTGGAGAACGTAGCTATACTTCCCGGATTAGTCTCCTTTATTTTCTCACAAAAGAAAGGTAACTGATTATATGCCTCTTTATAGGAGCCTTGAAGCTGCTCCCTGGCAATCTCTTTTGCACGCCATGCCTGAGAGTAATTCAGTTGAATTCCATACTCTCGTTTGATGTCATCTGCAATATCCTTTGGCTTGTAGTTTGGGGAAACTTTCAACTTCTCCTTTATGATACTTCCCACCCAACCCCTTGTCGAACGATACCCAGCTTTCACAGCAGCTCCTTCACATGTATGATTTGGGTTCATTTTTTTAATGCAAATTAATTGTGTGGTTGACAACCTTGATGCATATATCCTCCATGGACAACCTTGGGTTTTACATTTGACAGAAACACGGTGACTGTCATTTTTCTTATATCTGTAAGCAAACCCATGTGCAATTGAGTACTTGTGCAAAGCTTCGCGGAATTCTGTGAAGCTATTAAACCTTTGATCAACACCAGTAATCGTGTTCTCCCACTGTTGTGCAGCTTTACGTTGCTTGTCATCGATGACTCCGATAGGTATACAGGATATAGGATCTCCATTGGACAAATCCATATCAAACCCACCAACAGTATGGGCCATATCAACAGCAACATCAATAGGAGCTTCGACAGGAATCACAGCTTCCGATACAGTAGTCCTGCTTGACCTGCAAAATCAGAGTATCCTGTAAGATTTCAACCCTGGCAGTATCTTCATCACTTGCAGGAAATCCTCTTAACAATCTGTTAGTATCTCATTTCCAGGTTAGATAGCAATGCTCAACTCACATGTGCATATGAAAAGTTCAGAAAACAACTACCTACTAGCAGAGATGTTTGATACATTGCAAGCCGCAACATCCTTCAATAAAAGGAAGACATCAACCGTGGATGAATCCCCAAGAAAATTAACCATACGCTGTAGATCCTTGTCTTTGGATATTGTAATAAGGGTCCTTCTATTCCCAGGAAGAAAGTATTTAATAGACATGATATCAGCACTACAATTGAAAAGTTCTGCTACTTCAGATTTGAAATCACTCAGCAGGGTTTGCTGATCAATGTCAATCGCGTAAGCATCACCACCATTATATGACAACGATCCATCTACATTTGTCACAAACTCCCCACCTGACTGGCATATAGCTATTATTTTCTTTGCAGCCATGGCCTACCTTGCCAAAAAAAATCCCAAAAATTATAAACAAGAATACAGATCGATAAGCTCAAGTTCAATACAAACAAGTATTGGGATAATAATAACCAACACATTTTGCAGAGTTTATGACCAAGTCAAACTCTCAGAATGAGAAATATTCAAGCCATGAACAAATATAGAAATCATGCAAAACCTCTAGGAAAACAAACATGGCTATGAATAGAAAGAAATAAAGCTCAAAGGAATTGAAAAACCCTAATAAATGTGGTAGTTAAAAGTAAAAATAGTTGAAAACTTTGAACAAGAATATTTACCTCGGGAAGCCAGACTCTGATTCTAATGTAGTTTTGCTGTCCATTTAATGTCTTTCTTTTATACAGCAACTGTTTTATGATTTTGTTTTTCTCTTCTCTGACCACACCAAAAAGCAAAGTGCGAGAGAGAGAGAGAGAGATAACTGAGAGACCCAGTTGCAAAACAGGAACCTCAAAGATGAGTGACACATTCAAAACATATCATTTTAATCTTAGCAGTTGTTTATGCTACTTGCGTCATTGATTTCCGCGACTTCCTCAGCCACTTTCATCCTCTAAGGCAGTTTAGCGGGTCGTGCTGGTGTCAGACAATCATTTCTGAACTTACAAGCTAATTAAAACTAGGACTAGGGGTATTTAAAAAAACCGACCAACCAATTAAACCAAAAAAACTGAACCAAGGAAAAAAATCGAAGAAACCGATTTAAAAACTAGAAAAATTATTCGGTCCGGCTCAGTTTTGGTTTCAGAAAGTTGAAAACAATTGAACCAGACCAAACTGATTCAACCTAATTTAAATAGAGCAAAAACAAAAGGTATAAATACAAACTAACCCTAAATCATTTTTTCCCTTCAGTTGCCCCTCCCCTTGCCCTCTCTCTCCTGTTCTCTCTTGTGATTCACAAATCACAACTAACCTCAAATAAGAAGAATAGCAGGCTGCCTGACTGCCTCCTACAACCTCATCTCTGTTTTTTAACCTCATCTCTCTCTCTCTCTCTCTCTCTCTCTCTCTCTCTCTCACACACACACACACACACACACTCCACCCTTGAACCTTCAGACACGTCTCCTACTTCACCTCCATTTCTGCCACATTTCACAGCATTGCACGAGCCAACCCACCTCTCCTTATATATACTCATTACACACCTCTTTGCTTACATATCCCTCCTCACTTAAAAGTCTGTCTCTCTTGCTTTCCTTAACAATGGTTGAGCCTGCAACTGATACAAAAACAGCAGCAAAGGTGGTGCCTTTATTGAAAGATGAGCTTGATTTGCTATACCAACTATAAGGAACTTGGATTTCTTGGAGATGTGGAGGCCATTCTTTGAGCCATACCATCTTATCAGTGTTCAAGATGGTGATCCATCTAAGACTATTAAGGTCCCTGGTGGTTTTCAAAGCAAAAAAACCAACCCAAACCAGTTCGGTCCAGGTCAAAATTTCCAGAAATTAAAATTCCAGTTCGGTTAGATTTTTTAGTCCAAACCAAACTCAACCGGACCATGAACACCCCTAATTAAGACTGTCTGTAACTTTTTCAAGAGAGAGAGGGAGAAATTATCACCCTGGCCCACCAGAAATTAAGCAAATCATGGGTGTCAAAACGTTCTGTGTGTATTCATTTCATTCCTGACAAATAATTGTCAAGTGTTGGCAAGCTTGTGGTACAGTTACCTCAACTCTTCTTCAAAGGTACAATTTCTTGCTGATCATGACAAAATTGTCATAGATTATGCAAATTAATTTTACTTCATTCCTGACAAATAATTCATAATAGAATTTTGATATTTTTAGTGGAACATCAATGGATCTTGACTATTTGTTTGTTTTATTATAATATTCAAAGAGAGAATGTCTACACTTGATCGGTCACCTATTTGGGATACTTCTTGTAGCATAACTGGTATCTTTTTTAGCCTTTACTAGATTGGTGACCCGGGTGATGCCGTGGGTTGGACCAAAAAGATTTTTAACCCAAAAAAAAAGTAGAAGATGATTATGCTTCTAAAGAAATAAAAAAATTTCAATAACTAGGTTAAATCTTGATTAATTTAATAACACTATAGAAAAATAAGGTAACAACAACAAATAAAAAAATATATTGCCCCGGGAAAAGCTGAAATCGAGACATGTCTATCATGCGTTCTAGGTCATGAAATCGGAATAATTCAATAAGAAAAAAATTTGACAATAAATAAAAACAAAACTGGAAAAATTGAAAGACAAATGTAGATCAAGATATATAATATCGCAACACAAATCATTTACTAGGTTGTGTTTAATGAATTTGTTTCTTAAAATCAATTTGTAACAAAAATTGACCCACATAAAATTTATTGAATAAAATAAAAGAAAAAAAATACTTAACAAGGCTGCATATATTTAATCTATATAAAATATAAAAAAACATTATAGTTAAGTCATAATAACCTTCTCAAAAATTAAATACACCCAATATAATTAAAAAAATAATCGCCATTTAAAAAATGCTAAATAAGCAAAAAAAAAAATCAAGTGGTATTAATTAAAACATAAACTTAAAAATTATGTCAAAAAACAAAAAAAAGTTATTAATTGGAAAAAATCAAAATAGATAAAAAAGAATGAGGCCAAGGGCCTGGCTCATCAAGAAATGGCCTGCGCGCAGGCCTTTTATTGATTTTTAAGTTAATGGAGGGACCTTTTATTTTTTTAAGTTAAAGGAGAGACCGACATGTCGTCCGCCCCAATTTCTTTTTTTAAAAAATAGACGACATGTCGTCTGGATTCCTAGATCCCAGTCACTGTGATGACCGTAAAAACGGGGTTCATGTTTTTTTTCACCCAAAAACTAATTTTCAACCCATTTTTGACAAAAAAAAAAAAAAAACACTTAGAAAACACTCTAGAAACCTTGTTAAACCAATCCATGACCCCAAAAAACACAAAAAAAAAGCATCAAAACCCAAAATCAACCCAAAACCAAAAATCTTCCTGAGCTATGATCTATTTTTCAGGCACTTTCAAGGTAAAAAAAAAAAACTCATAGTTCGAACTCCTCTCATTATATGGAACCATTTAGCACAAAAATTTACCGTTTTAGTGATCAAAATCATCATTAACATCAACTTTCTCTCTCCACACGGAAATCCGGTGAGTCCCTCTCTCTCCTACCACCCAAAATTCAATTTTTGAACATTAAAGGGACTGGCCTCCTTAGAGCCAAAAAAGATGGGGGACAAAAATGAATTTTTAAGACAAATTTTCAAAGCCGCCTATTTCACCCACTTTTTTCACTTTAGTCCTCAATCTTTCAATTCAACTCTCTCCCCCAAAAAAATCCAATTGAGTGCTAATTTGGGCTCAAAATGGCTAAATCGTGTGAAATAAAAGTTTGAGAACCAAATTGAAAATTTAAAAAGAAAAATCATTACTTTAATCCATAGTGATCTATAAAACGGTGAATAGTATATGTGCTACAGTGAAAAAAAAAAGCTCTTCTAGTATATAATTAATATATTAGTTTTACCTTTGGATTGAGTTTGTTAATGACTTTATGACAATGAATCGCATCCAGCACTTAATCTTGTTCCTCCTTCTTCCCCCGTCTCCTAGCGCAATTGATCACAACAACGTGCAATGTCATCTCTTATAAAAAGGTTTTTTTAAGCAATTTTTTTTATATTTAATTTTTTTCATGATCACTTCTTTCTAGTTTTTATTTAACTTTTAATGTTTTATTTATGGATTCTTGTTCCAAGAAGCTAAATTTGAAATTGAGTAGTTTTTTCTTATAAAAAATATTGATGAATGGTTTGATTTTTTGTATTCAGTCACTTAGATCATAAGCAGGTTTTGAAATCTTGAAAAAAGACTTTTCCTATAGTATCATTTGTGTGGTAGCAATGAGCCCTATCCAAGAGGTCTTCATTTCAAATGATGAGTTGACACTAACATTAGAGGACCTGACAGAAACAATGCATGCCAATTTATGTTGTGATGAACAGGTTTGTACTTTAGTTGAATGATGCCTTTGCATGAAACTCACATTTAAAGTAAGAAAATGGTCTTTTGTTGAATTATGATGTTTTGATTTTATGGCAAAATGATTTCAGTGTGAGTATTTTGGAGATCAAAGTCCTATAGTGCTCACACTTGGAGTGCTTTAACATAGAAGTTTGGAAGATATCAATGATTTTATAAGGTTTCCTCCACTGGTTCAGCATTGCATATATTAGCAAAAGATAATGATTCTAGGATTGGGTTTATTATAGCTCTTCCTCAAGGCGCGTCCTTGTTGGCTTGGGTATGAATAGTTGTTTCTAGTTACTTATCGAGCGAGTCTTTTGTACATGGAGTGGAAGTTTGATCTTTGGCGACCACAGTCCTATAGTGCTCATACTTGGAGTGCTATAACATAGAAGTTTGGAAGATATCAATGATTTTATAATGTTTCCTCCACTGGTTCAGCATTGCATAATATTAGCAAAAGATAATGATTCTGGGATTGGGTTTATTATATCTCTTCCTCAAGGCGCATCCTTGTTGGCTTGGGAATGAATAGTTGTTTCTAGTTACTTAACGAGCGAGTCTTTTGTCCATGGAGTGGAAGTTTGGGATTTGTAGATGAGGTCCTGTTTTTGTATGTAAAGGCCTGTTGAGGTATTTCATCAGATTCTCAGCAGCATAGTTGTGATTGATTTGCAAAAGAGGTTTGTATTGTGAATCACTGGATGTTTTGTTGTTAGGTATGTGCTCGCTGTGGAAAATATTGCTAACTCAGCAGTGCTTGAGTTTTTTAGTTATAAAGTATCTTGCTTAGTTGCATTAGATTTTTCTACTAGGCTTCTTTAATGACTTTCCTAGTGGTACTAGCAGAGCAAGGTGAAAAACAATTCAAGAATCAAATATTGAATTCAAGCATCTTGACGTAAGAACTTAATTTTAACATGGATTCGACATTAAAAAAAATAAACCAAAGGCAAATCACGCACTAAGAACACACCAAATAAAATCACAACATGCATATAATTTTAAAATTAGGTTTCAAAACTAAAAACAATAAACATGCACACAATTTTGAATTCAACAATCACATAAAAAAAAATCCCAACACAGCATGTTTTCAAAGCAATTCAATAAATTTCACACCGAGACCACCCATTACGTCTCAAAACAACGCTATAATCAACTCATCCCGTCCTCCCAACCCCGAAAGAGTATTGAGCACCAACCTTACCTAACACTTCAAATCAACCACAAAAAATTAAGTGTATGAAAAGAGAAAGAGAAGGATGAAAATACCCTCGAAACCTGGATGAAAGCTCTGGCCAACTTCCACCGTCGGCGGTGAGTCTCCGGCGAGGGATCCGGCGCGTTAGATTATGGATCGTGATCTTCTCTACCTCGTCGAATCGAAGATGAAGGTGCAGTGCACCACCAGCCGATAAGGGTGGCAGGGTCAATCTTTATCGGCCTTTCTCCTTCTTCTTCATCACGCGGCTGTCGCCATTGATGGTGGGTTTGCTGACGAGGCTCGTGGTTTTGTTGGCGTGGTGAGCTGGTGGTTCTGTGTTCGGCGTGACTGTGGTGGCTGGCGTTGAAAGAGGTGGTCTCCGATGAGAATTTGGGTTGAAATGGGCTGTCGGTAGCTTAAGGGCTGTTGAGGTTTGCTGCTATCGATGGCGTTGCTGCTGGCGAGGGCTCACGGGAGAGAGAGATTGTCGTTTCTCGTGGCAAGGGAAAAAGGGGCTGCTGGTTTGGAGGCTCAGGTGGAGATAGAGGGTTTGGGTGGTTGGCGTTGTGGTGGTCAGTGGCTAGCGAAGATAGAGGATGAAGATGGGTGGCTGCGTGAGTAGTGGTGTTGTTTTCGGGGCTGGGTCGCTGGACTGGTGAGAGAGAGGTGTGTTCGATGTGTGCACGCTTCTGTGCTTATTTTTGTATTTTTTTTCAATCAAATGAAAGAAATTATGCAGTGCCAGTGATGTCGGGGAAATTTTTTGCCAATGTCATTAGAGACTGATATGTCCAATTATAAATGAGAAAAATATTTGGTTGGTTGGTAAAAACATTTTATATTTTTTGTTAGCTTTTATTGTGTTTTAAACTTAATTTTATATAAATTAAAGTAATTTATTTTTCATTTATAAAAAAAATTATTTTACATGCAAAAAAATCTATCTCACATTAATTTTTATTGAATATATTTTTAAAAAAACTACAAATAAAATTATTTTT
>Ga0325414_1001752_pt1 | contig 21432 bp, 19 predicted proteins | sample PopdelMetagenome_8_FD_206183 | JGI IMG/M metagenome (GOLD analysis project Ga0325414, IMG submission 206183) | Populus deltoides microbial communities from Bellville, Georgia, United States - Leaf-PdKOR-R3 | ecosystem: Host-associated > Plants > Phyllosphere > Phylloplane/Leaf | place: USA... | reverse complement strand
TAAATAAACAAGATAAGAACATAAATAAGATATAAGTTAACTAAGTAAAGGAAAGGAAATGAAAAGCATAAACAAGAGATTAATATAAACAAAACTTAAGCATTACAAAAATATAAAGAGAGAGAGAGTAAGAACATGATCTTAATCTGAAAACCAAGATGCCTAAATGCATGTCAAATGCCTTCTTTTATAAGCTAAAATTTGAAACTATTGATTTGATGACTAATTGTTGAGTGGGTGGCCACATCTTGACTGGGTGCCAATCCTTATCTTTTTGTCTGAACAAAACGTCATTGCTAACGTCAGAATTTGAACAGATAGTCTTCATGAAAGTTCTAGAAAATTGTCTCAGCTTTCCACAAAAAAATAAAGAATCGGTGCATTTGGACTTCTAGAACTCGAGATATGGATTGAACACTGAACATTGTCTGGGCTGCAGGACAGATTCCAACTTCTTCGTTGTTGCTACAATTTGAACTTGAACGACCTTTTTGAATCTTGGACTCTCATGAAAGTTTTAGGCCTATGTCTTAGCTTTCCATCCATATAGACTAGACCTAAATCCAAGTTCTACAGCTCCAGGTATGATCCAATAATCGATTAGTGTTCCAGTTTGGACTGAACCAACATCTCTTTTCTAAGCTTGCCCCTCTCTTTGTCTTCTTAATTTTAGTAGTTAGACTCGTCAATCAATCCTTTGATTTATGTGATAGGCCTGCAGTTAAGATGAACATTTACCATAAATTAAAGGTATCTTATAGTATTAGACTTGTTATTATAAAACATGTAGGCCTGCAGTTAAGATGAACATTTACCATAAATTAAAGGTATCTTATAGTATTAGACTTGTTATTATAAAACATGCTTTAGTTAAAGGGTTATTGATACTTCAAGTGCAAAATGATGATATAAAGCCTTAATGAGAATGCACTTTTAAGTACTAATTAACTACATATGGGCCCTCATAATTGGGCGCCCATTTGCTACGATCATCACTAGGAAGTAGCAGAATTTTTCTCAATACAAGATCTCCTTCTTTGAATTCTCTTGGTCGAACTTTTCAGTTGTATACTCTTGCTATCCTTTTTTGATACAGTCGGCGGTGACAAATTGCAGCCAGTCTTTTTTCACTGATCATGTTCAATTGCTCATATCGTACTTTAGCCCATTCAGCCTTTTCAAGCTCAGATTCCATGAGGACCCTTAGAGAAGGAATCTCCACTTTTAACGACATTATTACCTCCATCCCATAAACTAATGAGTAAGGTGTAGCCCTAGTTGATGTCCTTATCATAGTTCAATACGCGTGAAGAGCGTAAAGAAGCCATTCATGCCAATCTCTGTAGGTAACCACCATTTTCTGGATAATCTTCTTTATGTTTTTGTTAGCGGCTTCCACAACATCGTTCATCTTTGGTCTGCAAGGAGATGAATTAGAATGCTTAATTTTCCATTTAGCACATAATTCCTCAATCATCTTCCCATTGAAGTTCTTGGCATTATCAATTATTATCCTTTCTGGTAGACTGTACCTACAGATTAAGTCCCTCTCAATAAATCGCTTGACCACCTTCTGAGTCACGTGGGCATATGAGCAGACCTCTACCTATTTTATGAAATAGTCAATTGCAACTAGGATAAACTGGTGACCATTGCTAGCTTTCGGATTAATTAGCCCCACCACATCAATTCCCCACATTGCGAATGGCCAGGGTGATACCATGTTGAATAAAGGTACTGGAGGTGCCTGGATTTTATCACTATATATCTGACATTTATGACATTTTAGAACAAATTCTATGCAATCTCTCTCAATAGTCATCCAAAAATACCCAGCTCTTTGAATTTGTCTAGCCATCATGTGCCCCCTTGCATGAGGAGTGCAAATTCCTCCATGCACTTCTTGCAAAGCCTTGCTAGCTTCTAACTCGTCCAAACATCTTAATAAAGTCCCATCAAATGACCTTTTATATAAGATTTCCCCATCTATATAGTACTCAATTGCTATTCTTCTCAGAGTCTTCTTTTCTATCTTTGAAACCTCGAAAGGATATTCTCGATATTGAATGAACCTTTTTATATCCGTATACCAAGGATTGCCATCCACTTCGTCTTCTATCAAACAACAATGAGCAGGAAAGCTTCTGATCTCGATTCCTACAGGATGTACTTTAACACCACAATCAAGTGTAGCCATAGAGGCCAAAGTTGCCAAAGCATCAGCAAACTGATTCTTATCCCTTCCTAGATGAGTAAACTCTATCTCTTCAAAGCTTTCAGCCAACTTAGAGAGATATTCCTGATATGGTCCTAGCCTCTCATCTTTCATTTGTCATTCACCCTTTATTTGGTAAATTATCAACATAGAGTCTCCATGTACTTCTAATTTCCTTATTTTCAGCTCTAATGCAGCTTCCAAGCCGTGAATACAAGCTTCATATTCAACAATGTTAAGTGTTTGTACAATTAAACTGCAGCTTAATTGAGATGGGATACTATTTTCCTTCTAGAGAAATTATTACAGCACCAACCCTGTTACCAGACACATTCACTATACCGTCGAAGTACATGGTCCACCAATCACTTTCTACTGCTAAAACATCTTCATCAGGGAAGTCAAAGTTTAATGGCTTATACTCTTCAAAGGTGTAATCAGCTAAATGATCTGTGATGACACTTCCCTTCACAAATTTTTCTGGTCTTATAGATGATATCATATTCAGCCAATAGCACTTGCCATCTAGCTAACCTATTTGACATGTATGGTTTTTCAAAGATATATTTCAAAAGGTCTATCTTTAAGATTAGCTAGGTGGTGTAGTATAGCATATATTGTTGGAGCCTCTTTGCACTCCATTCCAGACCACAACACAATTTTTCTACCATATTATAACAGGATTCACACTCCATGAATTTCTTATTGAGGTAGTAGATGGCTTGCTCTTTTCTCCCGGACTCATCATGTTGGCCGAGCTTCTTATTGAGGTAGTAGATGGCTTGCTCTTTTCTCCCGGACTCATCATGTTGGCCGAGCACACAATCCATTGCTGATTGGGTCACTGTTAAATACAAAATGAAAGGTTTTCCAGGCACAGATGGTGTCAATAGAGGTGACCTTTGTAAATATTGTTTGATCTTATCAAAAGCTTCTTGACAGTCTTCATCCCATACCCCAGGGTTTTTCTTTCAGAGCAATCGAAAAATTGGTTTGTAAGTGACTGTAAGTTATGAAATAATTCGAGCAATATAGTTTAAACGTCCCAAAAACCTTTCCATGCGATCCTCTTCTGAGGTAAAAAAAACTCACACCGCTACCCATCAGGAAAAAGCCAAGTCTGCTATCTAAGCTTCTTCTCCCAAACTTTAAAAATTCTTATTACATAAAAATATTTTTATGTACAAGAATAACAAACAATAATATTATGAAATCTAATCCATCATGTATTTATGCTTAAATATCATAATCTTTTAAACCAATCCCTCGACTAATTGAGATCATCATGTGAGAATTTTTGCATGATTTTGATTTCCCGTAGGCTTCCAGCTGCCCGAATCAAAAAAGCTTCCCACTGCTGCCCTGTAGAAAATCTCATTGAACCATGACGGGGATGATGAAGCAGATGATATGGTGGTGAAGGTATCACTCTATCGCTTTCAACTTCGGAGTACTCTTGGTTGTCAATCTCAAATGAAGTCTCGTAGTAGTCAATGTCATGATCCCCAAATGAAGTCTCGTAGTCACGATCCCAAAATGAAGTCTCGTAGTCACGATCCCAAAATGAAGTCTTGTCATGATCCCCATCTGAACCTTCCAAAAACTCTTGGTCGTAAATGTCGTATATGCTCGGTCCAAATTGATGTGTCTCTATCACATGGATCCCACATCGTACCACTTTACTCCATCCGGACCTCAATATCACTTGTAGTTCCACTTCATCATCTCCACAATATTTTTCCATTGCTATCTCAGGTGCACTTATGACTCTTACCAACCTACGACGGAAATAGGGTCTTGCATGTGTAGCTTCGAACAATTGAATACCGTTTCTTTTATTTTTTATAATAGCCTTGTACTCTTGATACCTACAACCACCTGAACAGACAGCACAAATGACCAAGCCTTCGAAAACTGGAGGTATACGAAATGATAATGAACATCCTTCTCCACTGTAGCTGAACCATTTTGGAATCATACAATAATCGAAGACTCTACCGTGACGATAATCGATTCTCTGCATAAATATTGAATTCAAGGAATGCTGAGATTTTAGACACCGATTAATATATGTGTGTGTGCGCGCGCCAATTGTGTGTTTATTTGTGTGCAAGAGAGACAGAAACAGTACCTCAAGAAGCAGATCCTTGGTATATTTTGAGAAATTTCTCAGAACTTGCTCGCCGTCAATCTCAATGAAATTGTACAGACCATCATGATCCCACTCTGACCCTTCAAATGAATCTGTCTTTTCAACTATCACATGGATCCCAAATTCAAACACTTCAGCGTATGCTCCCATATAAAGTCCCACGCACAGTTCCAATTCCTCATCTTCACAATATTCCTTCATTGCCATCTCACTTATACTTAGGTATCTAAACCAACTTGTACGGCAACCTCGGTATACCGTTGCTTCAAACAATTGAAAACCGTTGCTTTTATTTTTTATAATTGCCTTACACTCCGGATATGAACTACAACTCGATCCTTGCCAGACAACCCAAACGACCAAGCCTTGGAAAACTGAAGGTGCATAAAATGATAATGAACTTCCTTTTCCACGGTAGCTGAACCAATTTGGAATCATAGTGAACTCATCTCTGTGGCTGAACGTATTACAACGATTGAAGAGAATTTGATACCCGGAACCACCGTAGCACAGTGCCTGTATATATTAGACATTAATTAATGAATATATAGTATGTGCCAATTGTGTGCTTATTTGTGTGCACGAGAGACAGAAATATTACCTTAACAAGACTTTTCTTATAATTATTTGGTAACATGCAGTAGGGAACAGAGCGAATAATCCAGCCATGATTACTAATTAGACCTTCCATGCCTCGAATCTCTTTTAACTGCGGACAACCAAACAGATCCAGATCTAGATATTTTTTTGCTTGGATTGGTAGTCTTACCGTTCGCATTGATATGCAACTTCGTGCATCCAAATGTTCTAAATTTGAGGGAAGCTCTGGGATTGATACAAGATTTCTGCAAAACGCAACCCTCAAAAGCCGCAGCCTAGAAAGGATGCCGATGCCAGAAGGCAGACGGAAGAAATTGTTTCCTGATAGATCCAATTCTTCGAGAAAGGACAAACCTCCAAGATCAACAGAATTAGTTGCACGTTTAGACAAACCACAATTAACAAGTTCTAGATTTCCCAAATTCTTGCAAGCCCAATAATTTAGTGAAGGCTGATATGATAAGTTCCAGTGTGGCCCGCGCGATGACAACTTCCTCACAAACTTTAAATGTCCAACTGAAGAGAGAAACTGCTCGTTGTTAATTCCATCTGCTAGAAGCGTAGTGAAGGACTCAATATAACCCATGCACTTCGGCAGCTCCTTCAATTGTAAACACCCCGAAATATTCAAACATACAAGAGACTTTGAATGTCCAATAGATTGATGTAGCTCAACTAAACTTGAGCAACCTCTAAGTAGTAGTTTCTCTAAACTTGAACTGTGCAAGTTTGGTGTTTTAACAAGGTTCTTTGAATAACTGAGATCAAGGATCTTTAGATTCTTGAGAATCTGTCAGAACAGTGAGGAAAATCATTAACAAGTAATCATCAAAAGTTGTAACTTGTAAATATAAATTACATAATAAATAACTTTTTGGGCATTTTGGTATGTTTCATACCTTTTTTTCCTTCCATAGTTCTTTAATGTTACTGTACTGCATATCAATAACAACTACGTAATCCAGTGAAAAGTCGGATGGTAAAAATTCCAAAGGACATTTAAGCCAACAAATCCACGTCAACACTTTAGAAAGCCGTTCGAAAGATCCGGTGAGATCTACTCCATCGATTTGCAGTAATTTTAAGTTTTTCATTTTTGCAAATGATCCTGTGCTTAGTGATTTCTCTTCTGATCCTCTCACATCCAGTGCAAGGCCCTGTACAACTTCTGTTCCCTAAGAAAGCAAAAGGAAAAAATCAATAGAACTTTCAAATGATTGTTTGTAATAAGTTTGACAAGAAAGATACAAATGAATGTGCTTTTCTGTATGCGTTGAGTTCTTACCATCTGCATCTTGAGTACTTTCCACGCATCCTCTTGACACCAAATTCTGCTCCTTTGTGCAGGATTTTCAGGTGACTCATCCTTAACGATCCCCCTTCCCATCTCTCGTAATAGATCATGCATGCTTATCGTTCCAGAATCATCAACTTTAATCAGAGACCTTTCAATGAGAGTTCCGAAATCATCTTCTGGATTGTAACCATAACGTCCTTCTAGCACTTTAGCAACGTATTCTTTCCGTCCACCAATAAAGAAGCATGCAATATCAAGAAATATATTCTTTAGTGTAGGGTCATCCAGTGTGTCATAACTTATTCTAAGTTTTTCCTGAATTTCAATGTATGGAAATTTTCTCAATCTGTCAATTACAGGTTTCCATCTATCTTGGTTTTTCCCAAACAAGCAAGAACCTAAAACCTCAAGAGCTAAAGGAAGCCCTCCACAGTACTCAACTACGTCATTCGAAAGCTTAACATAATCTTTTTCTGGCTTGGTGTCCCTGAACGCATGCCTACAGAATAGCTGAAGGGACTCATCTGGGTGCAATTCTTGAACCTGGTATCTCGGATCACATTCACGAAGTAAGCGTTCATCTCCAGTTGTAATTATTACCCTGCTTCCGGGACCAAACCAGCTTCGCTCTCCCATCAAAGCATTCAATTGTTCCAGATGATCCACATCATCAACAACAACAAGAACTCTTTTGCGCCGAAGTCGTTCTTCAATCAGAGCCTTTCCTCTATCAACATTACTGATCTTGTCAGTATTTTGTCTTAAAACATCATCAAGAAGTTGTTGTTGTAGAAGAACCATATCCTTAGATTCTAATTCTTTCACATTCAAAAGAAATGAGCTTCCCTCGAATCCGTATCCACAGTCATAGCAGAGTTGATTAAATACAATTTTTGCTATGGTCGTCTTTCCTATTCCTGGCATCCCATGTATGCCCACAACGCGTACATCATCTGTTGCAGTACTTAGGAAGTGAAAAATATTGTGAGCAAGCGGATCAATACCTACTAGGTGCTTAGGAACATCCAAGTACTTGGGTTCCAATTTCTTCCACACATCCTTGATAATATATTGGATAAATTTTGCTTCATGCCTGTTCATAGACAAAAGCAAGTTAATAGCGAGAGAATTAAGTATGTTCAAAAAGTATTTTATTTTTTCACATTGTAAAATATATAATGTATAATGACTCCACAAATGTGTGGAAGTGAATCTTATAGAGAAAAGGCATACCCATTTGCCATATCTTTGAGATTCCATCCAGATAGATTTCCTGCCTCTTCAAGAGCTTCTCTCCACTCCTTCACCTTCTCTTCAGAACGTTCTTCATGTTTAACAAATGCTTCTGCAAAACTGCCAGTCTGTTTTCTCACATCTGAAGGATCAATGTCATAGAATATAGGAAGAGCAATCTGACCAGTTTTCCTATTTTTGCACTTAAGAATCTCCACTAGTTCATCAAGACACCATCTAGAAGAAGCATATCCTTTTGAGAAGACTACTAGAAATATCTTTGATGCTTGAATTGCCTCGAGGAGATGTTGGGAGATTTCTTCTCCTCTAGGAAGTTCATCATCATCTCGAAAAGTGTGGATTCCTACTTGAACTAAGGCAGTATATAGATGATCTGTAAATGTCTTGCGAGTATCTTTTCCTCTAAAACTCAAAAAGACATCATAGGCCCCTTGTGGTCTAGATCGAGAAGAATCTGGCTCTGTCATGGCAGCGGCAGAAATTAAGGCACGATTAATTAATTAGCAATGAAGCGATTGCAGGAGGTATCTGCTATCTTGCAATTATAACTAGTAAGGGATATATGTGAAGTGATCATCAAAGACAATACAAATATATGAATGTGCTGATCAGTAGGAATTTCAACGCAATTACTATTAGAGAGTAAGGTAAGAAAATCATTCATTCATTGAGTTTCACCTAATACTTCAAGTTTAACAACCAGAGAGCATAAAACAATAGCATTTAAAAAGCGTACTGAGGTCAGCTTTTCTTCTCTTTCGCGAGGATGAATCATTTTCTTCATCTTTGGATTGTTTGCGTTTTTCTTTCGGCATTCTAAAATGGAATGATCTTGTTCTAGAAGACATTCAAGGAATTAACTCAATAAACTCATCAATGATGTCTATCTGAACATAAAGCTTTCAAATTATTGTTATCAGTAAAGACATGAAATTAAAACAAGAAAGAAGCAAAGAAGAGGTATAAGCTATACCTCTATATAACAAATGGTTGGTTGGATTCCACAAGCTATGAAATTGCAGCAATCGGGAACGGTAATTTATTTCAACTACCCAAACATATTTTTCAATTTGTTTTTCAATTTACATGTAGTTTCAAAGAAGCAAAGAAGGGTTATATACTATCAAAAACATGACAGCATAAAATCCCATGTAGCAATTATCTTGTTTCGCAATCTTCTTAGTGTTAATATTGCTGTAAAACTACATGCATTCATGCAATCAGAAGCAACAATCGCAAAGGTTACCTCAATATGGTGTTTGAGTTGTTCGAATTCCACCGACCTGGCGACTTTAAAGATCAAATTGCAGCACTCAGAAAGATTAGCTGAAGAGTTAAGTAACGAGGACTGAAGGATAGTAGAGGCAATATTGTTTCGGAGAAAGAATGTAAATGCTTTCTTGCAAATTATTAGCAATATATGCAATAATTATCAAAAGATGAAGCGTAACATGCATAGGAAAGGGAGCAAGGAAATTTCTTTAGCAGCGTGTGATCAAGGTAATTTCCCGGTTGTGGCTGAGGAATAATTGTACAGGAAAAAGAGGAAGGAAATTTCTCTAATCATTGTTCTTTTTTTCAAAAGTAGCCGCGTATCTCGTTGAGATGATAGAATCACATTGTGTCTAGCACCATTGATTACAAAAGCAAGTATCTCTCAGCCCTACTATTTGGTTTGTGGGTCTAATCTGATACTTGTTAATGTAAATATTTTATAATCATTATATTAATTTTATTCATACAAATATATTTATTATTAAAAAAACATCTTTTCATCTTTAACATTTATTGATGTTTGATTAACGAGTCTATAGTAAAAATAAAATTTGAACCTTCAGTATAAATCTTTTTTCCAGGTCTAGCCTCGGGATGATCTCAAACCCACCGGCCTCATAAATCATAAGGTGATATATGGTGTAAAACACGTGTTTGAAAAACTCTTAGAGCCACTTGTTTTCTCAAAACAGCTTTCAAAAAGTTCTGCCAGAGGGAGAATATATGTTCTGTTGGAAATTATTAGCAATGCAATAATTGTTAAAGAAAGAAGGCAAAATGTACAGTCTCATATTCACATTGCGTCTAGCACCATTGATTTCAAAACCGCGTTGTTGGGTATGCCGAAGACCCAGCTGGCCCTCACACTCCATCCCCATGTATTTGGCTGCTGACTTTCATCTCTCAGCCCTGCTTTTTGGTTTGTGGGTCTAATCTGATACTTGTTATTAATTTTATTTATATAAAATATATTTATTATTAAATAAAAACATTTTTTTTATCTTTAATATTATTTAAAACTTGTTATTAATTTTATTCATATAAATATATTTATTATTTAAATAAAAACATTTTTTTATCTTTAAATTATTTAAAACTTGTTATTAATTTTATTCATATAAAATATATTTTTTATTTAAAAAAATTAAAATTATTGTTTCTACCATATTTTGACCAGGGCGTTAGTCAATTAAATCTTCGTTTAAAGAATGTTTTTTGTTTTCTTTTTTTTTAAAAAGGGAAAATTATAGAAATAACTGAAAGAGATGGCACAATCACTTTAGCCCAGTTCAGTTCAGTATTGTGCCAGACACAATACACTATGTATTATACTGTTCACTTCCATGATTTTTTTTTCAATTTAATTATGAAATATTTATTCTTTTTAATTTCATCATTTTTTGTTATATTAGCATGGTTTTTTTTTCTTCCAATCCTTTGAATTTTCATTATGAATATTTCAGCATGAATTAAAAGTCTATAACATGAATTTTTTATTTTATATATGAAATATTATGTTTTGATTCTGGCTATACGTTGTTTTAATCAATAGCAATAAATATGTAAATATTGGCTATAACATGAATTATATATGAATTATTATTATATCCAATTATTGTTATGGGTTTCACATGTTCTCAAATAATATTTAATATGAAATCTTTGCGTAAGGTGGAATAAGATTTGAAAAAAAAATTAAATCTTATTTAAAGAATCAATTTCTATGTTTTTGAGACCAGACATGATTCGACTAGGCACACACATTTCATACTCAAATGTCTAAATCGTAGCATTATAGGTAAATGGATAATAATTACACTAAAAAACTGATTATTAAAAATTTAAGTTAAACCATGTATGATTTTCCTTATATTTGAGGGATTATGATACATTACTAGATAATGCACTTGATCTTTAAAGATAAATCAATCAATTATTGAATTGATAATAAATTAAATTATATAATTTATTTAATTAAATTTTATTTAGAATTATAATTTATATTTGAATTAATATATTAAAAATTTAACGAGTCACACACATTAAGAATCAATGATTTGAAATTAAATAAAGATGATTAATCAAGTGAAAGTTGATTTTAAATAAATTTTAGAAACTGGAAACTTGAATGTAATTTATATAAAAAATTACAATTTTTTACTTAACTCTAACCCTAACCCATCAATTTTAGGGCATGTATATTGGATTAATTGAGTTTAATTTTAATCTTGATTTGGATTAAATCTTGATTTCCCGATAATTTGAATCAAATTACAATGTTAGGCTGAACTTAATAACTATATTGTATAATTGATATGATAAACTTTATATATATAAAGACATGTCATGCTTTCTGTCGTTTCAATCACATATAAAATCGTAAAACATTGTAAAACTTCGGCCCCGTTTGTTTGCTGGAAAGTAATTTTCTTTTGAAAAGTGAATTCTGGGGAAAGTGAATTCCGAGAAAGTATTTTTCAACGTTTGGTAGTGTAATGGAAAATAAATTGGAAAACACTTTCCAATGTTTGGTTATGTCATGGAAAATGAGCTGGAAAAAAAACTTATTAATATTTAATTTTTCTCAAGTTTATTAAAATAACGAGGAACAAATCTTGCAAATTAAAAAGTTGAATGAGAATGAAATTGAAAAAAAAATTCATAAATTATCTCAAATAAAATAAATAATAATCAAAATAATAGAGATCAAATCTAAAAAATTAAAAAAAAATGAAAGATGAAGAAATTAAAATAATAATAATCAACATTTCATAAATTATTCCAAATAAAATAATTAATAATCAAAAAAATAAGAACCAAATTTGATAGATAAAAATTTCAATAAAAAAATGATAAGGAAAAAGCAAATAGCAATTATAAAAATAAGGACCAAAGTTAATATAAAAATAAAATTTTAAGAGATGGAATTGAAAAATAAATATTCAAAACAAAATATATATAGCAATCAAAAGTTTGAAGATCAAATTTGATATAATCAGCAAATAATGACATTTCTAAATTTTTCACAACTTCTGGAAAGTGTTTTCCCCCCAAATTTTTCAGGAAAACACTTTCCTGAAAACTAAGCCAAAATTTTCTTTTACTGGAAAGTGTTTTCCATTGACCAACTTTCCTAATAGCAAACAAACACAAGAAAGTTTGAAAAGTGATTTCCCGGAAACCACTTTCCGGAAAACAAACACAGCTAAAGGAAAAATACTTTCCTGAAAATCAAGCCAAATTTTTCTTTAACTGAAATTGACTGGAAAATGTTTTTCGTTGACCGGAAAGTATTTTCCGTTGATTAGAAAGTGTTTTTCATTGATCGGAAAGTGTTTTCTGTTAATCAACTTTTCTAATAACAAATAAATACAGAAAAATTTAAAAAATAATTTTCAAAAACTACTTTTCGAAAAATAAACATCATTCACAAAACTTAACTATTAAGTTATCTAGTATTTTAATGAAAGTTAAAGGACAACATTTTATTTTTATAATACTTTAAAGGAAACATTGATATAAAGGTGGATTGAATTTACTTTTTTCCCAGTCAAGCATCTTCTTACAATTATAGCAGATATGCTTGACGCGTTACTGCTGGGAAAAGGCTTCTTCTTAGAAATTTAAGATGGACGATGTCTGTATTATCATTGAACCTTCGCTGAAGCAGCTCAACCATTGATTACAAAACCGCGTTGTTGGGTATGTCGAAGACCCAGCTGGCCCTCACCCTCCTCCATCCCCATGTACTTGGCTGCTTTCGTCTCTCAGCCCTGCTTTTTGGTTTGTGGGTCTAATCTGGTACTTGTTATTAATTTTATTTATATAAAATATATTTATTATTTAAAAGTCTATTTGGTGGATTCAGTCTCAAATTATAGTTAAAAATAGAAATTAAAATAAGGGGTGCCGACTTTAACAAAGAAAAACAAAATAAGCATGGTTTAGATTTTGACGTGGAAAACTTCAATTTGATCCCTGGAGTTCTAGTTTTCCTATCATTTGATACCTTTGTTTTCCAATAATGTATAACTTAATTTGGAAATAAAAATATTTCAATATAAGTAGAGTTCCCAGCCCAAGCAAATACAACACCCAATGGATATTTAGGCGAGTATTGTTTGAGAAGTCCCATATTTGATGTTGCGGGGCTATTCTTAAAATTAATTTTTATTTAATTTTACAGGGATTAAAAAATATCTTAAAGAATTGCAATGATTTAAATTCTAGAGTAAAAAATTTATTTGTTCAGTCAAAATTCTCCCTTCTTGTTCATGCATTTATTTTCTTATTCGATAAAACCATGAAAGTTTTCTTTTTTAATCAACACCTCAGGTTTTTTGAATAAAAAATAAAAGAATTCAAATACTTTAAATTTAAGAGGAAAAATATATTTCTTTAGCCAATATTCCCTTTTTTTATTCATTTATTTACTTTTATTTTGATGAAAATGTATTTTGTATTAGAAGCTTGGTTTTTTATATAAGAACTTATCATGAACTAATTTTCAAAAACAAAATAAAAAATAATAACATCCCCATTATTTTTATGAGACTTTATGAAAACAATAAAGAATAATTAATTTGAGAAAAAAATATAAAAATTCACAATACAAAAATTATATATATATATATATATATATATATATTATTCTCATTATATATTATTGTCCATTTCATAAAATATTGTGCATGTGAGTTTTGTACATAATTATAAAAATACTGCAAATATAACCATAAAAATTTAAAATTTTATTTAAAAATAATAATATAATTTAATGATTTATGAAACATCATTGCAATTATTTATTTAAAGTAGTTTTTATTTTAAGATACAAAAAATATATATATATAAAAAATGAAAGAATAGGATGGACAAGAAATATCAAAAGCAGATAGACCTACGCTATGAGGCTTGCACGCTTAGCCCATAAGAAACCTTGGCACCAATAAGATTTTTGATAATTGATATTACTAACTCAATCAATGTCAATGAAGCCAATGGCCATAAGATGTGGAGCATGTGTTATAACTTAATTTTTTTTATATATAAAAATAAAATAAAATAAAATAAAATGGAATAAATGAAGAAAAATTAAGATTTGAATCATACAGAACAAATGAAAAGATGAAAAGTTTTTAAGAATTAACCAAAGAGGGATTGTAAATTCAGGGTTCAATTTTGCTAGAAATGAAAAGAATAAATAAGTTTAGGGACTTAATTAAATTTTAAATTTGTTTAAATTAATGATATCAGGGATTTAATTGATAGATTTAAGGACTTAATTAAGATTAAAATTAGTTTAATTAATGAAATCAGGAGTTTAATTGAAGAAATATCCAAGTTTGGAATTAATTAAGGATTAAATTGATTAAATTGGAAGACAAGGACTGTTTTGTAAACGACACCGAAATACAGGGGTCTGATTATAATGTTCCTTGGGCCTGATTAGAAGATCTCGAAACGTAAAATGACTAAATTGCAAAAGAGCCACCCAAGTCAGAAACGACGCCGTTTTGTTTCATTCTTTGTCTTCTTCCTTTCGAAACAGAGGAGATCACCTGCGAAGGAAATACAGAATGCCACCCAGACAGACAACTCACACCACAAGACACATTGCAATGCCCAAGACTTCCATCACCAGCTTTTCAATTCTTTTTCGTGTCCCTCGCCGCCATAACAAACCATTGAGGCGTGGAGGAAACCACCACCATTGACAAGATAGTGTTTGGGCTGATGTGGACAAAAAGCCATAGAGTGAGTACAGATAAACGGAAATGGTTAGAGATTCAGCGGAAAAGGTGAATAGGAAGACTTTGGTTTGTAATAATAATTTGATTATGAGTTAAATATTATTTCTAAGGCTCTGATGTAGCCTCTCCAGGGAACTCTCAAATTTTGATTTATGTTATTAAAGTATTTATCAATCTTGTTGAGTGTAAATATATTATTTTATCTAACAGCAGAACCCAAAGTTATATTGACAACAGAGGAAAAGCTATAAGATCACAGACTACAATTACATAAAACAAATGTACGCAAAGAAAGAAGAAAACCACAGATGGGTTTGGATTTTTGAAGCAAGTAGTAATAGCAACAGTTGTTGTGCAGAGTAGTGAAGGTCCTGAAATTTTTCTACTTTTGTTCATATATCTGATGTGCAGAGTAATGAATGGTTTGTTTGGCTGTGATGATTTATACGAATTTTGACTCACAATACATCACTCTGAAAAATAAGGGAAATAAATTTGGCACAAGGCATAGCAGAGAACACAAGATATATAGTTTAATCCAAAATGAACCTGCATTTCTAAAATTAGAAATGCAAAATTCAAACGAAAAGATTTGCCAACTAACATCCAACTACAGCAACTATTATCATATTCTAATCAATTTTGGCTCTGATCTATTATCATATTCTTTAGCATAAATTAAATGCAACTATTCAAAAGAAACCATCAACTTAAATTCCAGCAGCGGCAGCGGCAGCAGCAGCAGCAACAATCATAGACCCAAACTCTGATTTGATAAATTTTAAATTTGATAATAATAATCTACTCTGAAAATAAGCTACAAACGGTTTAAACAGTACTTTAAACCGACCAACAGGTTCCTTTGTTGAGGTGGGATAAGGACATCATGAGAAGGTACAAAATGCAGCATTTACCTTCTTGTGACAACGCCGGCTTATCAGAACTTGGCATTTTATGCATGTCTCATTGTAAAGGTGGTTGCCAAGATGCTAGCTAATAGCCAGCAGGTAACATTCAAACATATACTTCTAATATCATGCTTTGAGAATGGAGATCGCCCTTGGCATCTGGATATCTCATATATATGCAAACATTTCCAGACTGATATTGCTCTATCTATATTTTCCCATTCTGAGTTTCCTCTGTAATTGTTGAGAAAAAGAAATTGGCGCATAATGGCACTGCGTGTTGATGAAGAAGTAGCTAACAAGCAGGTGATATTGAAAGACTACGTCATGTCTGGTTTTCCTAAGAATTCAGACATGAATGTGATCACCAGTTCTATCAAACTTAAGGTACCAGAAGAAACTCCAGGAATTCTAGTCAAGAATCTTTATTTGTCATGTGATCCAGCCATGAGAGGTAGAATGTTAATACTTGAAGGATCTTATGCTGAGTCCTTCAAGCCTGGTTCGGTCAGTCACTCTGCTTATCTTGCATTTCATTGAATACTTTTGAAGAAAACAATCAATACAATTTAGAATAGGGCTGTTGATATATGTACTTCTGTAAAGGACTTTAGCTCAAACTTTCATGTGGCTGTTCTAAAAAATGCAGCCTTTAAATGGATATGGAGTGGCTGGAGTTTTGGATTCAGGGCATGCAGACTTCAAGAAAGGTGACCTGGTTTGGGGAATAACTGGTTGGGAAGAGTACAGTCTCATTACGTCAACAAGGGGACTGTTCAAAATTGAACACACGGATGTGCCTCCTTCCTATTACACTGGAATTCTTGGTTAGCTTTTTTTGTTTTCTTTTTATCCTTTTTGTTCAATTTTATCTTTCTTAAGTTAGGTAGCTTTGGTGCTACTAAAATACATGGCCGGTAATTGTGAGCTCCACTTAGTTTTCGGCATCCTTAGCAGATATGATATTTCATGCTAGGAAACTTTCAAGATATAAGCTTCATTCTCTGACGTATGAAGCATACAGCAATAACAATTAAGATGAAAAGTGACAAAAGAAAGAGATTCTTTCCTTTTCCATCTAATTCAAACGTCCATTGTAAATGAAATTGAAAATTATATCTAATAATTCATCACCCATATAATTATCATTCTTTCCTAGATGGTCAAAAGTTTATCTAATTGTAGTCCATTTATACGTTGCAGGAATGCCAGGTATGACTGCTTATTGTGGTTTTTATGAGCTTTGCTCTCCAAAGAAAGGGGAGCATGTCTTTGTTTCAGCAGCTTCTGGTGCAATGGGTCAGCTTGTTGGCCAATTTGCCAAGTTATTGGGTTGCTATGTTGTTGGAAGTGCTGGAAGCCAAGAAAAGGTTAGTCAGCCGATCATGAGTGTTAACCGTGTCAAACAACTGACTTGTCCTGTTGTTGCTGTTCAGCAAGTAAAACTGCAAGCTTTCAATTTATTGCCACATATTTAAGTAGAAGACATGAAAGCAAAGAAACATCTGTAACCAGATTCTGTATGGTGTTTGCTTTTAATTTCTCTTATCAATCTTAAGGTTGACTTGTTGAAGAACAAGTTTGGATTTGATGAGGCTTTCAACTATAAAGAGGAGCCGGACCTGGTTGCAACTTTGAAAAGGTGAGTAGCAAGTTTTTTGAACTGGAAGTTTATGCCCATATTATGTGGGAATTTCTTAGAGGCATCAAAGAAACAAAGATATATATTCTCCTTCTTTATCTGTGTTTTAGGCCTTTTATGTTAAGTGCTAATTAATGCCTCTGTTCCTGGCAGATACTTGCCAGAGGGCATTGATATTTACTTTGAAAATGTTGGAGGAAAGATGTTGGATGCTGTTCTACTCAACATGAGGCTTCATGGACGCATTGCAGTGTGTGGGATGATTTCACAGTACAACAAATTTGATAACCCTGATGGCATATACAACCTGATCAACATCATTCTGAAACGTGTTCGCATCGAAGGATTCCTAGTTTCGGATTACTATCATCTCTACCCCAAGTATCTGGAAATGATTTTGCCTAAAATTAGAGAAGGGAAGATCGTGTACGTGGAGGACATAGCAGAAGGCCTAGAGGGTGGTCCAGAAGCTCTAATTGGGCTTTTCGCTGGCCGCAACATAGGAAAACAAGTGATTGCAGTTGCTCATGAATGACTATCTTCATGTTGCTTATCTTCTAAATGCACTGAAATTTCTCCTAAGAAGTTGTATTTCAATCCAGTTGTATTTTAATTTGATTACATCAATGATATTGTACTAAAAAAGTGTGAGCGCTGTAATAATCAATTAAATTAAGGCCAACAAGGTTCATGGGATTAGGACATGGTGACCAGTAGCCTCCTTAATTGCTAATAATCAATACTTGGCATGACATATATCCTTGTTTTTTAACGGGCTCACCAATATTGTGGTTCTATACGTACACAATGAACAACATTGTTGTACACCAAACTGCAATAAACAACAGCTGCTTCATCTTTAATCTGGATTTTACCTACATCAAACCCACAAAATCGCATTTCAAAAGCAAATCCATCACCCCCAAAATAACTGCAAGCTAGATTCTTGAAATCATTTCAACTTTTTTTAAGAACAAATGATTTTTATTTTCATTTTCTTTATAGAAAGCAGCTTAAATGGCCTAAAATGACACCATAATCTACCTAAATCAATAAAGCACGTTGATGTAGCTTAAATCCGATATTAAACGAACATCTAAGAACAAATCCAGCTTGATAAAGTCCAATAAATCAAACAAATCAAACATTGCCTAAATCCACAAGTCAAGACCTAAAAAAGAACACATTAAACTTAACACAGAACTAGATCGATCAATTAATCCATTTAAGTGGGAAAAAAAAAACACAGAAAGGCAGAAAAAGATGAGGGCGGGGACTATGAGTGTTTACATCTTAGAGAGCTTGTTAGGAGCACCGCCCTTGGCAACGCGAAGGAGAGCAAGCTCAGCCTTGAGATCCTTTGAATGGGCGAGAAGTTAGATACTTTCTCCTGTTTTCTCCTCCCTTCTCAACTAACAAATAGAGTGGAGACCATCAAAAGTTTCGAATTTTGCTTTCTTAAAAAGAAGAGACACACACAGAGATAGACAAAAGGTGGGGTCTTTGGTTTTACAACAAAAACCCAATTTCATTCCAATCATTTTTGCGTGCAATGATCCTTCCTTCAGGTTTTACGGGCTCTTCGTTTCTTTGTTTTACAACATGAAACTGATTTCTCTTTTTGGTGTAGTTTTTAGTACTTAAAAGTTAAAAGAAGTTAATTGGACGAAAAAGTTCCACCTTTTTAAAAAAAAAATCTTTTGTTCTTGTTTGTTGATTTGCTAATTTGTGTTAAAGGGTTCTCAATAGTCAATGGTTTGGTTTTTAATTAGTACTTAAAAGAACATGTTAATTAACTGGGTTTGGTTTTTGTTAATTAGAAACAAGAAAAGCTTGTTTGTGAATAATTAATGGGTCTTATTGTGAAGAACTGACACTTGTAATTGAAGGATAACCAATGCTCAAGAGGGTCGTTGAGGTATAATCCTTTTCACTTTAAAGTTTCTATTCCTTTTGGATTTCTTAGTTAGAGAACTCTATGCGATTTAGACTTGTGTAAGAGATCCATGGTATAATCTTCACTTTAAAGACTTGGATAAAAAGATCCATATATGGTCTTTTATGAGGAAAACAAGTTGATAAAAATCTCATTTTTTCGCATAGAAATAGTCAAGAAAAAAAAAAAAGAAACAATTGGCATTAAACACCCATGAAGATTATGTTGGATAAGATTTTTTAAACAACCACAGCCCACATCAGTCCAATAATTTTGCTAGCTAAAATAAATACTACATTTATTTAATTAGTGATTTTACACAACAAGATGATAATATCATAGCTAAGTGGGCAAAAAGTGGGGAGTTTTCTTAAACCAATCCCTCGACTAATTGAGATTTTCAGGTGAGAATTTTTGCATGGTTATGATTCCCCATAGGCTGAACGCCCGAATCAAAAAAGCTTTCCACTGCTGCCTTGTAGAAAATCTCATTGAACCATGACGGGGATGATGAAGCAGATGATATGGTGGCGAAGGTATCGTTCTATCGCTTTCAACTTCGGACTCTTGGTTGTCAATCTCATGATCCGACGATCCTGACCCTTCAAATGAAGTCTCGTAGTAGTCAATGTCATGATCCCCCTCTGAACCTTCAAAAGACTCTTGGTTGTAAAAGTCATGATCCAACGCTGGAGTTTGACCGTAGTTGCTCCGTCCAAATGGATGTATCACATGGATCCCACATCGTACCACCTCACTCTTTTCGGACCTCAATATCAGTAGTTCCAATCCATCATCTCCGCAGTATTTTTCCATTGCCATCTCAGGTTTACTTATGACTATTAGCCACCTACGATGGAAATAGGGTCTTGCATGTGTAGCTTCGAACAATGGAATACCGTTTCTTTTATTTTTTATAATAGCCTTGTATTCTTGATACCCACCACCGCCTGAACAGACAACCCAAATGAGCAAGCTTTCGAAAACAGGAGGTATATGAAATGATAATGAACAACCTACTCCATGGAACCAATTTGGAAAGTCATAATAATCGTAGGGAACCATAAGAGAGTCACAATAATCGTAAGCCTTGAAGGGATTACTATCACAGTCGTCACAATGATGATCGATTTTCTGCATAAATATCGAATTCAAGGAATGCTGAGATTTTAGACACTGATTAATATATATATGCAAGAGGGACAGAAATAGTACCTCAAGAAGCTGATGCTTGGCATTTTTTGATAAATTACTAAGACCTTGCTTGCCGTCAATCTCAATGAAATTGTAAAGCTCATATTGAGACAGATATGGTGGTGCAGGTATTACTACTCTATCTCTTCCAACTTCAGACTCATGATCCCACTCTGACCCTTCAAATGCTTCTGTCTTTCCAACTATCACATGGATCCCACATTCAAACACTTCAGCGTTACGTTTCCATGCCAGACTGTGACAGAAATCCACGCACAGTTCCAATTCCTCATCTCCAGAATATTCTTTCATTGCCATCTCACTTATACTTATGTATCTCAACCAACTTATAGATCTATAGTCGCCTAGCGTTGCTTCAAACAATTGAATACCGTTGCTTTTATTTTTTATAATTACCTTACACAACTCATATGGATGACCTTGCCAGACAACCCCAACGACCAAGCCTTCGAAAACTGGAGGTACATGAAATGATAATGAACTTCCTTTTCCACGGTAGCTGAACCAATTTGGAATCAGAGTGAACTTATCTCTCTGGCTGAACGTATAACAACGATTGAAGACAATTTCATACCCATAACCACCGTAGCACAATGCCTGTATATATATTTATTGATTTCAAGGAATGCTGAATATTAGACATTAATTAATGAATATATAGTATGTGCCAATTGTGTGCTTATTTGTGTACAAGAAAGACAGAAATAGTACCTCAGCAAGACTTTTCTTGTAATTATTTGATGACTTGTAGACTGAAGGCAGAAATGATGCCAGAAGGCAGACTGAAGACATTGTTTTTTGATAGATCCAATTCTTCGAGAGAGGACAAACCTCCAAAATCAACAGAATTAGTTGCCCGTTCAGACAAACCATAATTAACAAGTTTTAGCTTTCCCAATACTCTCCAAATAGTGGAAGTTGGAGGTAGCAAAGCTGAAATCAAAGAAGAATTTGGTGAAGGCCGATATGGTAACTTCCTTTCCCCCTTCCAGTGTCCGTGCAATGACAACTTCCTCACACACTTTAAATGTCCAACTGAAGAGAGAAATTGCTCGTTGTTGTAGAAATATAAAGAACAACCTTATGTTTTACTGATAAAAGAGAAAAGAACAAAGAACTAAGTCCACAATGGAAAGAACAAAAGAAAGAACACAGAACTTAGTATTTAAGTATAAAGAACAAAGA